>Ga0172382_10000099_pt1 | contig 145855 bp, 119 predicted proteins | sample Leawel138RmetaG_FD_122245 | JGI IMG/M metagenome (GOLD analysis project Ga0172382, IMG submission 122245) | Leachate microbial communities from a municipal landfill in Southern Ontario, Canada - Leachate well 138R metaG | ecosystem: Engineered > Solid waste > Landfill > Unclassified | place... | reverse complement strand
TGTCTTAAAATGGCTCATGTCAATTTTGAGATTGAAGGTTTAAATATGGTATTCCGCCCAGTTTTTTGCTTACACAAAGATGCAACTGGCTGGAATATATGACTCATCTGTTGAACAGTCTCGGCGCAGTCTTTTAACATGGGAATAAGCATGGCAATGATTTTCATTGTGGCAAATAGCGTTATCAGAAGCTCGTGCAAGGGCGTTTTCGACGAGATATCGCCGTCTCAAAACCTGATTTCTGCTTGGGAACAGCCCCTATTTCCTTACATCAAAATAATAATTCATACTCGTAAGCTCGCGTCAATTTAGCAAATAGCGATTTAGCTAAAAATATATCGAATATTTATCTTGACAGAAAGGACGGTCTCTCAAAGCTTGATGCAAATGATTCTCAATACTATTAAGGATAGCACGTGAAAGATTTCGAAAAACAGTTCAAAGAATTTCTCGCAGAGAAAGAGCTCAAGCTGACTCGCAGCAGAAGCCTCATCTTAGAGGCGGTGTCTGCAATGCAGGGTCACTTCGATGCCGAAATGCTCTATGACCGCCTCAAGGACGACAGCGTCTCCTTGGCGACGGTATATCGCACCCTACCTCTATTGGTGGATGCAGGTTTGATACAACTTTCCGTTCGCATGGAGGGGCGCGATAGATTCGAAAGAACTCTTGGGCACCCGCAACACGTGCATTGGATATGTGAAAATTGCCGATCGGTAGTGGAATCTGATCTCGGAAAGATCAAGGAGCTTCTCAAAAAGGAGGCTCAAGCCCTTAAATTTGAAATAGATCAGTTCAATATCAATGTCGGCGGATTATGTTGGAAGTGCAGGACAAATGAAAATGACTCGCAATAACACACCCGTCATCGCCCTTGCGGGCAACCCAAACGTTGGTAAAACAACACTTTTTAATGCGCTTACAGGCTCAAGGCAGACTGTGGGTAATTGGCCAGGCGTCACTGTTGAACACAAAAGCGGCAGCTATAGTCACAAAGGGGTGCACTATGAAGTCGTCGATCTTCCGGGTATCTATTCCCTGAGTGGAGGAAACCCAGACGAATTGGTGGCTCGTGATTTCATCCTCAATGCAAAGCCGGATTTGATCATCAACATCGTGGACGCCTCAAACCTCGAACGAAATTTATATCTCACCATCCAGTTGATGGAACTGGGCGCACCCATTCTGATGTGCCTCTCCATGACGGATATCGCCGAGCGTAACGGACTCAAGATCGATCTCGAGCATCTCAGTTCACACCTCGGTTTTGAAGCCATCCCTTTGGTTTTAAACAAGAAATTTGATTCCAATAAGCTCTTGGATAAGATCGTCGATAACCTCGATTCTCCGGCTGTTCCCCAGCAAGTGAGCTATGACCACATCATTGAAGAACAATTGGAAGAGCTGTGGCAAGAGCTTCTCAGAGAAGAGAATATCGAGACCGACAGCGAGGAAAAGCCCGACACGGAAGAGGTCTATTCAAAGCTTCAAAAGACGCGCTGGCGTGCGCTGAAACTCTTGGAAAAGGATGAGGAATATCTTTCTCAGCTAAATGAAACTGAACTGGCAAAACTGGGTGAACGCATCGCCGTGATTGAAAAACACCGCGGGCAAGACGTCCAAAACTCCATTGCGGACAGCCGTTATGGCTATATTCGCGGTTTGGAAAAAGACGTTGTGAAGCGCGGACGTCCCGACAACTGGACTTTCTCGGATGCAATCGACAAGGTTTTGCTTTCCGGCTATTTAGGATTGCCTATATTCTTCTTTGTGATGTATTTGGTCTTTCTTATGGCGGTGACTCTATCCGAGCCGATTATGGATTTCCTCGAAGGCGGTTTACTCTGGCTTTTTGGAGATAAGCTTGCCGGATTGCTCAGCAGTATAGGCACGCCTGAGTGGTTGAATTTCCTCATTAGTGACGCCATCGGCGGCGGTCTTGCCACGATTGCCTCATTCATCCCACCCATCTTTTTTATATATATTTCACTTTCGATCTTGGAAGATAGCGGCTATATGGCGCGCGCTGCCTTCATTGCAGATAAATTTATGCGCCGTATCGGTTTGCCGGGCAAGGCATTTATCCCGCTCTTGGTGGGCTTTGGTTGCACTGTTCCTGCCATCATGGCAACGCGCACCTTGGAGAGCCCCAGAGACAGGGTTTTTGCTTCGCTGCTCACTCCCTTTATGAGTTGTGGCGCAAAGTTGCCCGTCTATACCTTCCTGGCGATGATCTTCTTCCCGCGTCATGCCGGGCTGGTGATCTTCGGCTTATATTTCTTTGGAATCGTGATGGCGATGCTTACGGGATTGCTCTTAAAAAAGACGATTTTCAAGACCGAGCCGGGAAACTTCGTGATGGAGCTTCCGCCCTATCACTTCCCCACTTTCAATGGCATCATGCTCCACACATGGTTTAGGCTCAAGGATTTCATCCTGCGTGCCGGCAAGACCATTCTCATCGTGATCGTCGTGATCAATATTCTCGGCGTGATCAAGATGCCGAATATTCTTAGCAAAGAAAAAGAGAAGGTCAGCGTTTTGGAAATTGGCGGACACGCGCTTACTCCCGTGCTCAAACCCATGGGTATTGAGACCGAAAACTGGCCGGCATCGGTTGCCTTGATCACCGGACTCTTTGCCAAAGAGGCAATTGTGGGAACTTTGCACAGCCTCTATTCCGGCGAAGAGCTAAGCATGGATTTTGATGATGATGAAGAGCCCGCGGACAGCGTTAAAGACAACATCAAGGTGAGGTTTGGCGGCTGGGCTTCGGCTATGGCGTTCCTCTTGTTTGTCGTTCTCTATTCGCCCTGTATGGCGGCACTAACTATGCTGTTTCAGGAACACGGTGCTAAGTGGACTATCTTCAGTTTCATCTATCTGAACCTCTTGGCATGGCTGATCTCAACGGTCTTCTATCAGATCGCTGCCTTCAACTCCCAATCCTTTATCTGGTTAGGGGTGGCACTGCTCAGCTTTGTGATCATCTTTGTGAACTTAAAATTAATAGGAAATAGAAATGAACAAAAATCGCAGATTTAGACCCTTTGGCAGGGGCTTTGGAAGACGCAGGCAAGCTTGTGTTTGCCCCAGCGGACAATGCATCCCCATGAGTGAAGTGACAGAAGGAAACGATGGCATAGTCTCTTGTAACAACGACCTCAGAACTATTGAACGTGGCATATATAGCGGCGCGAAGATCTCGATCTTCCGCAATGAAAAGGATGAACCGAATATCATCGTTGCAGTGGGAGACGCACGCTATGTCTTGGACCGCAGAATTGCCGAGACGATACGCGTGAAGGTGAGCTAAATCAGCTTCTAATAATCCAAAAAAATATGGGCAGAGAGCGTGCATACTCTCTGCCCATTTAATTATGTGTTTTTTATATAGTTATTCCGCGATATCCTTTTCGGGAACCATGATCAGGGTCAGTCTATTTTTATCGAACCTGAGATATTTCTTTGCAGTTTTGACCACATCTTTCTTTGTCAACTTGGCATAGCGAGCTTCCATATTGAGGAAAGCGTCAATCTTTTCACGACCGAAGTAGTTGTTGACCATGTGCGCCTGCCAATAGCGGTTTTGAGAGATGTTTTCTTCATAGCGCTTTTTGAGAACCTGCTTAGCAGAATCCACATAGCTTTGGTCAAAATCACCGCTGCGCACGCTTTCCACGGTCTCAAATAAGGCTTCATTGAGCTCGTCAACCTTATCCGGATCGCATGCCATATAGATGGTGATTTCATATTCTTCCTTGGGATGCTGTTCATAGCTCTGCCAAGCTTGCACGACATATACGCCGCCAAGCTCTTCACGGATGTTTTCCCTGAGCTTTTCGTTTAGCACCAAAAGCATGGCGTCAATCTTGCTGCGGTTTTTGTCTTTGAGGCAAATCTTGCCATTGGTCATGTGGGCAACTTGTGCACTCTCGCTGGCACCCTTTCTGAAGCGTACATCATGGATTCCGTTTAATTTGCGAATCTTGGCATCGACAATCTTGTCTTTGCGCTTGGTTTTGGGCAGGCTGGCGAGATAGGTTTCCACATATTCTTCGAGGAGCTTTTCATTGAAATTTCCCACAAAGAAAAAGCGGAAATCGCTGAAATCGGCAAATCTATCGGCATAAATCTCTTGCAATCCTTGCAGTGAGAGAGCTTCCAGCCTATTGATATCAACTGAGTAGGACATGGGGTGATGAGTTTCACTAAACACATTCAGAGAATCAAAGAAGGCTCTTTCGGGGTTTGAAGCCTGGTTCTCATAGAAGGGTCGATAGCGATTGATAAAAGTGTTCAAGCTTTTTTGCTCGAAACGCGCGTTTGTGGAATATTCGTGAATGAGTTCGAACATTACTTCGAGGTCTTTGGGTGAAGCCTGTCCGCTGATTCCTTCATAATATCTGCGCACAAAAGGCATTGCAGAGGCGATTTTTCCCGTTCTTATGCGATCAAGCTCGGTGCTGTCAAATCTGCCTACACCACTGCTTCCCAAATAATCTTCCAATAGTCTTGCATTGAATGATTTATCCACATCATAGCGGGTATATCCGCCGGGGCTGTTGGCTGTGAAAAGTATTTCGTCTCTTTTGAAATCTGTCTTTTTGCTAAATACTTTGGCGCCGTTGGAGAGAGTCCATTCTTTGATTCCGCTTTTCTTGTGGGTCTTGCGTTTGATAATCTTGCCCGGTTCCGGCTTTTCTTCCATCAATTCGCTTAGAACTTCATTGTCTTCATAGGGCTCGATCTCGGTAGCGAGAACTTCGCTATAGACTGCAAGCAACTGTTCTTCGGTGGGATGAGTGATGCCCATGCCCTCGTTTGCAGTGTAGGTGATGGTGAGATTTTCTTCGGTGATAAGTTCGTCAACGAGGCGATTGATGAGATCAAGATTTACCATGCCCATCATGAGAAGTCCGAGGTCTAAACTCTTCTCTGCGCTCAAGATGGTGTCTTCGCCGATGAGTCCGCTAAAGATTTGCCACACAATGGCGGAGGATTCGCGGGTGCTGCTTTGCTCGACTGCTCTTTCGAGTTGTCTGAGCACACGCGTCTTGGCGCGCTCTAATTCAGACATGGAAAAACCATATTGTCTGATGCGTTCAGCCTCGATCAATAGCGTACTGAGTGCTTCACGGTTTTTACCGGATGCGGCATAAGCCATGAGGTCTGTGCTGTTCAAGCCCTTCATCATGGAGCCGCTATAGCCAAATGCCATGCTGAAGGGTGGGTTTTCACTTTGACTGAGCTCGCCTAATCTGGCGTTGAGCATATCAAAAAACAGGGTTTCATGGAGCTGTAGATAAAAGTCGTCATAGGTTTTCTGAGCTTTGTCTGTGCGCGTCCAAGATGCCGTGATCGTGGAATAGGGATATTCTGGATCGGTGGCGACCACTGCACGAGCTTCGGGGAAATCCGGCACTCTATAACGCTCGCGAGGACGTGGATTGGGATGGGGTGGGATGTGGGCAAAATGCTTTTCAATCAAGGCAAGTGCTTCCGCTTGGGGAAGATCGCCGACCACGACCACGCTTTGCAAATCGGGACGATACCAGTCCTCATAAAAACGCAGGATCTTGTCACGCGTGAAAGTGGTGAGATTCTCATAAGTGCCGATGGGAGAGCGGTCTGCATATCGACTTCCGGCAAAGCGAACCTTGGTCACTTTGTCGGATATCCTGCTCTGAGCATTTTGACCCATGCGCCATTCTTCGATGATCACTCCGCGCTCGCTTTCCAATTCGTCGGGAAGAAAGCTGACATTGTGCGCCATGTCCGAAAGGATGAGAAATCCCTTGTCCAATTGCTCTTTATTATCTGTGGGAATCTTGAGTTCATACATGGTGAAATCATAGCTGGTCATGGCGTTCAGACCATTTGCAAAGCCCATTCCGATGGAAGAGAGATAGCTCACGACCTCGGTGCGGTCAAAGTGTTTGGTGCCGTTGAAAGCCATGTGTTCTGTGAAATGAGCAAGCCCCACTTGGTCTTCATCTTCAACGATGCTACCGACATCCACAAAGAGCCTGAGCTCTGCACGTTTTGCCGGTTTAGAGTTTTCGACGATGTAATACTTGATTCCGTTTTCAAGAGTTCCTGTAAGTATGCTTTCGTCTTGTGGAAGCAACATTTGCCCTTCGGGGATGATCGACTGTGCGAAAGAAAGGCTGATTATTAGTGTGAATAAAGAAAGCCAAAACGCTCTCATTGTAACTCCTTGATTAATGATATTCTTTGTTATTCTAAAGTAAGCACCCAACGCTGGTCTTTATATAAGACATCTTCGGGGTCGCCAAAGATCTGTGCTTCTGAGCCTGCGCCTTCATAAACATAGACCATATAATAAAATGACTCTCCGGGAGAATCAGAAGCCATGGGCAAAACTCTTTCCCATACTTCTTCGCCCGATGCGATGTCGCGGAGAGTGATAATTCTTTGATGTTCAATTGAATTGTGTTTAAAACGCCATATTTCAACGCGCGCGATGTCGTTGTCGCGATTGTTTTGGATCATAATGCAAGCCCGATTGGGATGCAGATAGGCGTCCAAGCTCTTTCCCGCCTTGAGAATGACAACAGTTGTGTCCTGTGGAGCCTGGTTGATGTCGTTGATGATGCTGTAGGTTTGTCCAAATGCACGAACTGTCATCTCGCGAGAAATCTCGCCGGTGAGAAAGCTCTGGGTCTCTGTATCTATCTTGAAGGTATATTCTTCACCGCCGGGAATTGTCTGCAACTCTCCATCTTCAAGAGCCACATAAGCGGGGAAGGAACAGCGGTTTATGACGCGGAATTCAGAGCCAGATTTGCAAGCTCCGACCAAGATCAACAGCGATAATAGTGCGACTATATATCGAATTTGCTTCATTGTCTTCTCCTCTTTGCTTATAATTTGAACAAGCTTAAAGTTCTAAGAACAGGTGTCAAGCAATTTCGAAAATCCGGCGATTTTAAAAATAATTCTTGGATGCTTTTTTAAGATTATGCTCGCCTCAAGCAGAACATCGCTCTTCTGAATAGCTCATTTAATCAAACGTCACATACAATTTTGCAAAATGCAATATTTTCTTTGAAAAAAGATTTGACATGGCACGTAATCGAATTATAATATGGTGTATAGACACTAAAATGAAAACAAGGAGTACACAAATGGATCAGTACAGAATGCCCTTACTCGGCGACAAATTCCCAGAAATGGAAGTAGTAACCACTCGTGGTAAAATGAACCTCCCCGGCGATATGGCAGGGAAATGGTTTGTATTATTTAGCCATCCGGCGGACTTCACCCCGGTTTGCACCACTGAGTTTGTAGCTTTTCAAAAGCTATATCCTCAATTTAGAGAAATCAACACCGAGCTCATCGGAATGAGCGTTGACCAAGTATTCTCCCACATCAAATGGGAAGAATGGATCAAAGAAAACATCGGCGTTGAAATTCAGTTCCCCATCATCGCAGACACCGGTGCTGTGGCAAACCGCCTCGGCCTCATCCACCCCGGAAAGGATTCAAACACCGTTCGCGCAGTATTCATCGTGGACGACAAAGGCTTCTTGCGCATCATCCTCTATTATCCCCAAGAATTGGGTCGTAATATGGAAGAAATCCTGCGTGCAGTCAAGGGAATGCAATATAGCGACAAAAATGGTGCTGCCATGCCCGCAGACTGGCCAAACAACAGCATTATTGGTGACAGAGTCATTGTGCCACCTCCAAAAGATATTGACGCTGCTAACGAGCGCATGCGCACCGCCAAAGAAAAAGGCTATGAATGCTTTGACTGGTGGTTCTGCCATCGCGAAGGCTGATCATTTCGTTTGGAATCAAAATAGATATAGCGCCTGCCAATTCGGTGGGCGCTTTTCTATTTTTTGGGCATCAGGTTTACATAACATTTTTGAATCTATGATTATTTAGAATTATCTCAGGCTTCATTTTTGAGTCACTTACGAGTTCGGCAAAATAATAGTTGCTCATTTTGTCACCTTTTTTTCGATTTTGTCCCCCTTATATAAGTGAAGGCTTTTTTAATTAGCCGAAAGATGATTTCCCTCTTCAAGGAAAACATGAATATCGAAAATAATTAAACGGGAGTATGAAAGCTTTTCTTTTTTTGTTGACAAACCCACGCTGAGTATTAGTTTGACCGACAAAGTGAGAAAAAGGCTCCAAAAGGAAGAACGATGAAAAGATATTTGATTTTGCTATGCATGACCCTTCTTTCCGCAGGCATGTTGAGTGCGCGCATTGCCGCAAAGATCGGCGATCGGGAATATAGCACGGAAGAGATCAAATCAAGCTTTGAAGCTTATAAGGAATTTAATCAAAGTTCGGATTCACCAGAGAAGCAGACAGAATTGCTGAAGCTTTTCTTTGATAATATGATCGCAAAACACATCTACGATCGTGAAGTCAAAGCGCGTGGCATCACCGTCTCCGCCGAAGAATTGGAGGCTGAGATCACCAGGCGTCCACCTTCTTTGGCTTTTGCAATTGAGGAGCTTTATACAGGTGATGAATTTGATTATGACAAATATTTGAACAAGCTTGAGAGCGATACATCATTCAAAAAAGGGCTCATTGAGAGCATCAGCGACACTTTTGCCTTCTCTAAACTGCTTGAGGAGGTTCGCAATGAAACTGTCATCGATAGAGATTTAATCAAAACTCAGTGGTTGAGCATGGGCAATAATAGCGAAGCGCGCATCATCCGCTTCATCACCAAAGAAATCGATGCAGATGTCACCGAGGCGGATGCCCGAACACTTTATGAGGCAACAAAGCAGGATTACCTCAGAGAAGATGGACGTAGCTTGCGCTATGTGGTCTTTGATTCCCCGGCAACTCACGGGCGTGCACAGCACTATGATGGTGGCGTCGATGAAACAGAAAAGGCAGATGAATTCTTGGCTTTGGCAAAAAGAAAAGGTTTTAGCAAAGCGGCAAAAGAATTGGATTATGAAGTATTCGAAACCCCGCCTTTTTCCTTTGATGATGGTTTTATCCGCGGGATCGGCAGAGACCTAAACCTCATGAAAAGGATATTCAACACTTTCGCAAATGAGCAAATTGGGCTGCATAAAAGCAATATGGGCGGCATCTATGTCTATGAAATAGCTGGCACTTATGATCACTATTACATCCCTTTCGAGATAGAGAAAGATCAGCTCATGCTCAAAGCTGCATTCCTCAAAAGACAAGAGGCAAAAGAAGATGAGATCGTGGAATTCATCACCGGCAGAAGTTCAGCCGAGTATTTTCAAGAAGCAAGAAGACGCGGTTATGAGGTCTTTGAAAAGATCGACATCACAAGAGATAGCAACTTCGGCGAGCATGGCAATATTGAGTTGCTAAACCAAGCCATACTAAGCACCTTTGAAGGAGATTTTACCCCGCTCATCGAAGATCAAGGGAAGTATTTTATCGCATGGGTAAACAGACACTATGTGCGCAATGAAAAGGTCTGGAAATTAACCGGAGAGTCGATCATCAACGAAGTGAGTAAAGTGGAACGTCAGAGACACTTAGACCAGTGGTATCAAGAACAACTCAAGAGCTTGGAACTGCTCTATCCTGAGGCTTCAGTGATCTTAAAATGAATCAGGAAAGCCCGAGGTATCGACATGCATAATTCAATATTTATAAGAAAAGATGGAATCACAAGAAGAAATCAAAAAAATATCTTTACGAAAAAGCGGCTTTCGCTGAGCGTGTTTAGCATGGTGAATGTGGAGGTAAGATGCTAAAATATATTAAGCAAAACTTGCTGGTAATCATACTTTTGAGTCTGGCTTGCAGTCTTTTTGCTGCCGGCGAGACCATCTATGAAATCCGGGTTGTCGGAACAAAGAACATAGCTCCGGAATTGGTGACATCGGCGATAAGCATGCGAGTGGGCGATCCTTTGGACCCCGAGGCGGTTGCGCGCTCTATCAAGACTCTATATCGCATGGGTGTCTTTTCCGATATCACTGTGCTATCTGAACCCTATCGCTCCGGTATCAACGTGATCATTGAAGTGGAAGAAAACCCCGTCGTGAGCTCTGTCAGCTATCATGGCTTCAAGGCGGTCAAAAAAGAGAAGGTGGAAGAACTTGCCAATCTCAGAATAGGCTCATATTGGAGTAGTGGCGTGAAAGCCGCACTACATCAGAAGCTCATGAGTGAATATTCCTCCAAGGGATTTGGGAATGTCAAGATCGAAGTCATCGAACAAGACCTACCCGACATGAAGGTTGCACTTCAGATCAGGGTGGAAGAAGGCTCACGCACCACCATCAAACAGATCACCTTCAACGGCAATGAATCCATGGATGATAAGACTCTGAAGAAAAAGATGAAGACCAAGGAAAGCGGGTTCTTGCGCAGCGGTAGATTTGATCAGGAAAAGTTCGATGCAGACCTCATTCTCCTCAGCAATCACTACAAGAAAAACGGCTATATAGATATCAGCATCACCGGCTATGAGATGGTTCAAATCTCGGACAAATATCATGAACTGGTCATCAACTTCTTTGAAGGTCAACAGTTTACTTTTGGCTCTGTCAATGTGCACGGGAACGAGTATTTCGACAATGAAGAGATTTTGGCACAGTTTTCTATGAAAGAAGGAGATACTTTCAATCAGGAGAAGTTTGAATCTCAGATGTATGGCATCTATTCTCTTTATTCTGATGAAGGCTTTATCTATACGCAGATCAATAGCGACTATGCCCGTGACGAAGACCGCTTGAATATCGAGCTGAATATCACCGAGAATACGCGCGCAAAGGTGAGGCAAATACATCTCTCCGGCAATGATAGAACCAAAGAGAAGGTCTTAAGACGCCAATTGGAGATTGCGCCGGGGGATTACTTCCGCCGCACTCAATTGATTCGCAGTCAACAAAATATCTATAACCTCGGTTACATCGATCCCGATATCGGCATAGACTATGATCAAATCAATAGAAACGGTGATATCGATCTCAAAATACACGTGGCTGATGCAAGTAGTGGCATGGCAAATGGCGGCATCGGTTACAACTCTTTGGACAAGCTCGTGGGACAATTTTCCATCTCACAAACAAACCTCTTTGGCAACAATTGGAGCAGCGGTCTGACTTGGGACTTTGGTGCAAACACCCAGAACTTTGACTTCAGCTTCACTAATCCCAATCTCTATGATACAGACATCCTCTTGGGAACAAATCTCTATTATACCAGCAAAAACTGGAGCTCTTTCAATTATAAGATATCTACGCGAGGCGGGACAGCCAGACTGGGACGAAGCGTGCCTTGGGTGGATCGAAGCCGTGCCAGCGTAGGTTATTCCTTCTATAGCAAGAAATATAGGATCACAAATGAGAGTGCCGTGATGGCAGATTCTGTTGCAAATGCGACCCTGATCGAGCTCGCCGGCAAAGATTGGATGCGCACCTCAGCGGTGAACTTCACCTTTAGCCGAGATAGCAGAGATAACATCTATTTCCCCACAAAAGGCTCGCAGCTGACGCTCTATTCAGAGGTTGCAGGCGGACCGTTGATGGGTGACTTTGATTATTTCAAGCAGATCGCACAAGTAAACTGGTACACCGATGCTTGGTATAAGATTACTTTCCGCAATAAATGGAGATTCTCTTATATCACGCCCTATGGCAGGAGTGACGATGCACCGCCGGATGAGAAGTTCTATCTTGGCGGAACAGGCGTAGATGGCATTCGCGGCTATCCTGATAGCTCCATCGGGCCCACAGGCGGCGGCACTCGCGCAATTCTCTTATCCAGCGAGATAGGTTATCCCATCGCTGGTGACCAAGTTATCGCTGTAGCATTCTTTGATGCGGGTGATAGTGCCAATCACCTCCGAGATTTCAACTTTCTCAAATTCAAAAAAGGAATAGGAGCAGGGATCAGGATTCGCAGTCCTTTCGGACTCATCGGCTTTGACTATGCTTACGGCTTAGACAATCGTAGCTGGGAACCTCATCTCCAGTTCGGAACAACGTTTTAACCTATGAAATATAAACATCTTTTTGGACCGGTCAGCTCGCGCAGACTGGGGGTTTCTTTGGGCATAGACCTCGTCCCATATAAACACTGCCCCCTCAATTGCGTCTATTGCGAGATACAGAGCACGACCTATCTGCAAACTCAAAGAGAAGAGTTCTTCCCCGTAGAAGAGATTCTTGAAGAATTGGATAGTTTTTTGGCAAGCTCTCCCGAGCTGGATTATATCACCTTCTCCGGTGCGGGTGAGCCTACTTTATATAGTCGCATTGGTGAAGTCGTTGACCACATCAAAGCGCACTATCCGCAATATAAATTAGCCCTTTTGACCAATGGCATCTTGCTGAGCAATGAAGAAGTGCTCAATTCCATCATAAAGTGTGACCTCATCCTGCCTTCCTTGGATGCAGCTACTCAGGAAGTGTTTGAGCGCGTTAATCGTCCCATGGAAGGTGTTATGGTCGCCGAGCAAATCGAGGGACTGGTTCGCCTCAGACAAAGATATAGCGGGGAGATACATCTCGAAGTCTTCATCGTTCCGGATATCACAGACACTCCTGAGGAACTGGAAAAGCTCAGGGATGCAATCCTTAGAATTAAGCCGGATTTGGTGCAGCTCAATTCCTTGGATAGACCAGGAACCGAGGAATGGGTGGAAGCGGCGGACGCCAAACGTCTGATCGAGATACAGAAGTATATGCAAGAAAAGATCGAGGCACCGATTGAAGTCATCGCAAAAATCGAGTATCAAGGCGGGCTTAATGCGCTGGATTCTGACCTCGTTGAGCGCATCCGCGGCATCATTCTCAGACGCCCCTGCACCGCTGAAGAGCTGGCTAAAACCTCTGGGGCTCACATCAATGAGATTTCCAAAGCCTTGCGCGAACTCAACAACCTCGGCAAACTTAAGACCGAAAGAAAAGAGCGAGGTGTCTTTTATTCATGGATAGAATAAAGACAAATACAGCAATCATCACGGCTGCCGGTAGCGGAGTGCGCATGGGCGGCGGCATCAAAAAGCAATTTCGCCTCTTGGGCGGCGTGCCCATAATCATCCGAACGCTCAAGCCTTTCTTCCTCTGTGAGCATATCGATAACATCATCATCACCGCACCGGAAGAGGATGTGGACTATTGCCGAGAGCTGATTGAGGCGCACTATCCTGAAGCAAGAAAGCCATACTTGGTAATCAGCGGAGGTGCGCAAAGACAGGACAGCATCTTGGCAGCATTAGACCATTGTCCGCCGGATACAGGCTTGGTTTTCATCCACGACGGCGTGCGTCCTTTCATCAGGACAGACTTTCTTGAAGAGCTCAGGAACATGGCGCTTCGCTTCAAGGCGGTGGTTCCCGCTTCTCGGCTCAAGAACACGATCAAGCAAGTAAGTGGCGAATATATCGATAAGACCTTAGCGCGGGATAGGTTGATTCAGGTTTTCACCCCGCAAGTTTTTGACTTTCAACTTTTGATAAATAGTTATGATAAAGCCTATAGCGATGGCTTTACGAGCACGGACGACTCGGCATTGGTAGAATATTATGGCAGCAAGGTGAGCTATCTTCTCACCAATGATTTGAACTTGAAGATAACCGATGAATGGGATATGACAATCGCCCATCTCATCTTAGAAAAAGAGATATTTTAGCTTAGAAAAGAAGGTATTACATTATGCTTAGAAAGCTTCTTAAAAGACTTAGTAAAGTCGAGTTACGCATTCCCATTTTAATCCCCGGTTTAGGTTGTGGCGTTTTGGGCATGTCTTTGCCAAAGGTTTCCCTGAACCTCGGCAAGTATGCAGCTTCCCTCTTAAAAGACCTTGAATATCGCGGGAAAGACAGCACCGGTGCAGCATTTTTGGATGATGAAAAGAACATCACCCTGCTCAAAGATGTTGGAGCTCCTTCACGCCTGATCACGACTTTGGGCATCCAAAAACAATCAGGCAAGATATTTTGTGGACAGGTTCGCTGGGCATCCTCGGGCATGGTCACAAAAGAAAACGCACAGCCTCATGTGGTGGATTGCAAGCGTCAAATCTTTGGCGGACACAACGGCAACATCATAAACACCACCGAATTGGCAAATTTCCTGAGCCGTGAAGGTCACGACCTGAAGACAGACACCGATGGCGAGATGCTCATCCACATGGTGGAACACTATTATGACATCGAAATGACGCGTGCAGGCAATCCCGAAGACCCTAAAAAGTCTGATGAAGCCATGCGCAAAGCCATCATCCGCACCGCCGACAAGATAGCCGGCTCCTATGCTGCGGTGATCGTTAATCCCAAAACTGAGACCAGTTGGGCGATCAAGAGCGGCTCCAGCCTCTATTTCGGAGTCGGCACTGTTGATGAATTGCCCTTCTCTTTAGCTTCCAGCGACCTCACATCAGTTTTGCGCTTCACCAAGATGCTCGTCAACCTTCGTGAAGGCGAATTCATCGAATATGGCTCGGAAGACTACCAAGTTTATGCGCTTAGAGACCTCAAATTCAAGCGTTTGGGCATGGTGGACGAGATATACTCCACCGGTGATAAAATCCCCACACGTGCCACATATTCCAAATTACGCGCAGAAGACGTGCAGCTCTTGCCAAAATATAAATACTTCATGGAGCAAGATATCTACGACCAAAGCGAATCTACCGGCAAGCTGATCAAGCTCTTCCAAGGCGGTTCAAATTCCGGCAAATACATGGAGCAGAGCATCAAACAAAGCGGCACGGAAGAGTATATCAATCACGCTATGTTGGAGATTTTAGGGCTTCCGGACTTAAGCGAAAAGCAGGCGAGATTTGACGAGCTCTGCAATTCGGAGGAGGCCAAAAAGCTGCTCAAACACACCCAAGAGAACTATTCCGCCATCTTCGACGTGGCAATCAAGGAAAACTTCGAGCAGAAATACTTCTTCTCGGACGATAAAAACGTATTCATCGAACTTCTCGGCAGCGAGTTTGACAAGAGCAGACTGATCATCGCCAAAGCTTTGGATAGCGTCTCCGAAAGGATTGCCGTGCTCGCTTTTGAACACAAGATCATATCTTTCTTAGAGCTGATGAAAAACACTTTGGACAACAATAGAAACATCTATTCAATCGCTTGCGGAACCTCTTTCCATGCTACCAAGATGGCAGCGCTGTTTTTCAATGAGATCGCCCAGATCGAACTGCTCCCCATCCTGCCGGGAGACTTCCGTGGAGAATATTCCAACTGCATCAAAAACGACGATCTCGTTATCGGGGTATCTCAGAGCGGTGAGACCAAAGACCTTATTGACATCTTTAACGACATAGATAACAAGAACATAAACGTTCACAAGATCGTGATTGTAAACAATCTTAACAGTACCTTGGGACAAGAAAAGAGCGACGTTGCCATCCCGATTCTCTGCGGTCCCGAGATCGCTGTTCCTGCCACCAAGAGCTTTATGAACCAAATCACAGTCTTCTATTATCTCGCCGTCAAAGTGGCTGAGATGAAGCTGGAGACGATTAAAAAGACTCTTTCTAAAGAGGAATATAAGCAAAACAAAGCCGCTCTGAATCGCAGGATAAAGCTCATGGGAGACATCCCCACCCTGCTCAAAGAGACCATCGAAAAGACCGACGACGCCATCGACAGCATGGCAGCAAAGATGTATCTTGAGCCATCCATGCACATCCTCGCTACCAAGATCACCGGCGTTGCACTGGAAGGTGCGCTAAAGATACGCGAGACAGTCCTCACTCACGCAGAAGGTAAAGAGGCCAGCGAATTTAAGCACGGCCCAAATACCATCTTGGGCAAAAACACCGTCTTCGGCGTCAAACACGTGCGCAGTTTCATCCGCTCTTTCAGCAAGATGATCGACACCATCGACGAGGAAGCCAAGGAGAGAGACCTCGATGCTCAGGAGCGCAAAGACCTGCTCAAAGCATTGGCAGACTACATTTTCACCCACAATATGCCTTTCAATCTATCCACCGAAGGCACCAAGCTTTTCAAAGAAACCGTGAGAGGCGTGGACTTCTTTGAACCCCTCTATCGCAACTATCCGCTGGTGTATGTGACCGGCCCGGATCCGCGCGATGTCCAACTCACCATCACTCAGATAAACACTCACAAGATACGCGGTGCAAATTCCTTCGTCATCGCCGAGGAAAACGAAGCTCTGCTCAAAGCCGCCTCCACCAATCCCAAGGAAGGCGAATATTACAACTGGGCATACATCATGCTTCCCAAGACCGGCGACACGCTGATGACCTGTTTCTCGGCAACCATTGTGCTTCAGCTTTTAGCACTGAGAATGAGCATTCGCAAGCTGAATAAATTAGACCTTTTAGGCGTAAAAGACCACGGAGTTCACCCCGACGTCCCCAAAAACGCCAGCAAATCCATCACGGTTGACTAACACAATGAGAATTGGCTTTGGCTATGACGTTCATCGTCTGACACTAGGACGCAAGCTCATCTTAGGCGGGATTGAGATCCCGTTTGAGATGGGCTTGGCCGGCCATTCCGATGCAGATGTCTTGATCCACAGCGTTTGTGATGCACTTTTGGGCGCACTCGCGCTGGGCGACATCGGACAATTCTTCCCTGATTCCGACCCCGCTTTTAAAGATATTGATTCTAGGATTCTCTTAAGAAAAGTGTATGAAAAGATCCTTGAAAAGGGTTATGAAATCGGTAATCTCGATGCTACCATCGCCGCACAAAAGCCAAAACTTGCCGGATATATTCCTCTGATGAGAGCGAACATAGCATCAGACCTGCGCTGTGAGATAGACAAAATATCCGTTAAAGCAACGACTGAAGAAGGCTTGGGCGTTTCCGGCGAAGGGCTGGGAATGAGCGCAACGGTGGTCGTCCTCTTAAAACCAAGTTCTTTTAGCTAATCATTTATCACTTTTTCTTGGGGATTTTGCTACTATTATGAGCAATATCCCCTATTTTTTTCTTATCAATTCTGCAAATTCGAGGGTCTCCCCCACTGCTTCCTTACTGGGTTCTGGTCATGATATGGTCATGATGTGGTCATGAGCATGAGCATATCATAAGCGGAGCATAAGCGTAATCCATAGGGAAGGAATGAGTTGCGGCTTGACTTGTTAATTGTTATCGGACTGTGATGCTTTTTAGGGACTTTGTCTGGCTTTTGATCATGAATAACGAAGGAAAACGGGCTTTATTTCAGGTCTAATATCTTGTGCAGTTGCAGGCTGAGTTTTGCATCAAGGCCGTCTTCTAAGAGCCAATTGGCGAGCAATTCGGGCTTGAGCCTATCCCAGACCACAGACAGGTGGATGAGCTGATTGAGCTCGGGATGGTCATGGATAAAGTCTTTTGCAAAAAGATAGTCTTCCCGGTTTGAAAGGACAAATTTCAGTTCATCATGCGGCTGCAGATATGCCAAGTTCTCCGATAAAAAACTCTCGCCTTCACCGCTACCGGGGCACTTGAGATCCACAATCTTGACTACTTTGGCGGGCACGTCAACCAAAGAAACCGAGCCATTGGTCTCAAGCAGTAGTTTGTACCCTTTTGCGAGCAAATCCTGCATCAAAGGGATGCTCGCTTCTTGGATGAGGGGCTCACCACCGGTGATTTCGAGCAGCTTTGTGGGAAAATGTGATATCTCCTTCAGGATGCGCTCAATGTCCATCATCTCGCCTTCCGTGTGTGAATAGCGGGTGTCACAGTAGTTACAATCGAGGTTGCAACCCGCGAGGCGGACGAAAATACAGGGCATGCCGCTATAGGATGATTCACCCTGAATGCTATAGAATATCTCGCAAACTTCCAAGGTTTTCACGGCAGCACTCAAGTCTGGCTCAGAAAGGCAAGAAGGGGAAATCTTTGTGGTAGCCCAAAACAGAATCGATCTCGTTGCTGATGGCGAGCGGATCGCCGATCACGAACTTCTCGCGTCCGGCGATGTCGAAGAAAGTGTATTCTCTTTCGGATTTGGGGAAGTAGTCAAGCAGATCTCTATCGCCAAAACGCGGGATATCTTCCACGACGAGCAGCTTTATTGATGCGGCATTGAGCTCAAGAATATTTTCGAAAGGGTCTTCTTTTTTGCGATCGAGAACGAGCAAGTTACGACAGCGATCAGGGTTGAGTTTGCCATAATCTTCAGATAGATAGAGAGCTTTGGCGCTGTTTTCGGTGACCATGCGGAAGAGCGTATTAAGCGGGATATGAGGATATTTCTCGTGTATCTCTCTTAATTCGGCGATGAGATTGATGCCGCCGCTCATGGTGGAATCTGTTCCGATAACGACATTTGCGCCGACTTGCAGTGCAGAATCGATATCGAAAGTTTCGCCGATGAGATAGGCGTTTGAATTTTGACACCAACACACCGAGGCACCGGCTTTGGCAATGCGAACTATCTCTTCTTTGGTGAAGGCGATACCGTGGATCAGGAGAGTGTTTTCTTTTAGCAAACCACGCCTTTCCAATTCGGCAAATTCCTGTTTTGTCACCTCGTCCGTTCCCTCACCGAGGTGGATGATGAAAGGCATTTTGCCGCCGGCGAGTTCCATCTCTCTTTCCGGGCTCTCGCCTCCCCACCAGTTTCCCAAGGTGATGGAATGACACTGTCTGTATGCCTCAATGACATTTATGGGCATTGCTTGGTAGTATTTAGGAAGCTGATTGGGGCCATGATCATGCACGGCAGAACAGCCGCTAAAGAGGTTTTTATATGCGCCCAAACGTCCTAAGGCATGTGCTTCGGGGACTAAGAGATTGAAGCTACCATCATTGAACCAAAACTTATTTCTTTCCAAAAAGCTGGCTGATTGTTTCATATCCTCAACCCAGATATGGGAATTTGGATAGGGCTTATCCTTGCCGGCTTTGGGATACCAATTGCCTATGAGATGGTCGTGGGCATTGATGAGCGGGCAATAGGCGACGCTATTATCGAGACTCAGGTCTTTTGTTGTTGTGTGAAGATTGAGAGGCAAATTCTTATGAGTGCTCTTGGAATCTATGACAACCTGAGTGGTGTGTAATATCATTGTCTTATGTCTGTTACGCGCTTGACAAGTTTGGGAACTATCTCAAAAAGATCACCGACTATGCCGAGATCGGCAACTTTGAAGATTGGGGCGTCGGGGTCTTTGTTTATCGCAACGATATAATCTGCCGAGCTCATTCCGGCGAGATGTTGAATGGCTCCGGAGATGCCGACGGCGATATAGATGCCGGGTTTCACGGTCTTACCCGTTTGTCCAACCTGATGGGAATAGGCGATCCATTCGGAATCCACAGCGGCACGAGATGCACCCACGGCACCATCCAATGCTCCGGCAAGCTCTTCGAGCAAAGTGAAGTTTTTGGCTTCTTTGAGCCCGCGTCCGCCGGATACGATGATATTGGCGTCCGTAATATTGATGAGGTTGGTTTTTTCTTTTTCAAATGAAATGAAAGTGCTGAAGTCTTTTTTGCTGCTAAAATCATATTGTTCTTTGACGACCACGCCGCTGCGAGCTTCGTCACGAGGCAAAGGGTCCATCACCTTGTGGCGAACAGTTGCCATCTGCGGTCTATGGTCTTTGGTGATGATTGTCGCCATGATATTGCCGCCGAAAGCCGGGCGAGTCTGCAAGAGGTTTTTAGTATCGGGATCAATCGCCAATCCCGTGCAATCTGCGGTGAGTCCTGTCTTGAGGATCACGGCAGCTCTGGGGATGAAGCTGCGGCCGGTGACGGTTGCGCCGGCAAGAACTACTTCGGGTTTATATTTCTCAGTTAGATAAACGAAAGCATTGGCATATTTATCATCACGGAAGTCCTTGAGTGTGGGGTCATCGATTTGGATTACCTTATCGGCACCGTGGGCGATAAGCTCTTTTGCCATAAGGTCTAAGTCTTCACCAAAAAGGACGGCGCAAAGCTCTGTGGAAAGCTCGCCAGCCAATTCACGCCCTTTGCCCAAAAGCTCATAAACGACGCCTGCGACGACTCCATCACGCTGTTCTGCAAAGACCCATACTCCGCTATATTCATCCTTGTTTATCTCCGCCTTTGCCACTTTATTGATGACAATGGCTTCTGTGGGACATGCCTGAACACAGGCTCCACAGAGCACACATTTATCCTGGTCAATTTGGGCAAGATCAGAAACAAGGGTAATTGCGTTGTATGCACAAGCTTGCAAACAAGCACCACAACCAATACACTTTCCGGCGATAACTTCGATCATAATTCTCTCCTAAACAGAGTTTCTTTAACTACATGAATTTGTCAAGCTTTATGTGCAAAACGACAAAATTTAATCAAAATATTAACGTTATAATAATTCAGACGGCTGTCCATAATCTGTATTTTTAAGTGATGTTTCAGAAAAGATGACCCCGGTTTGTTTGGTTACCGGGGTCATAATAGTATATTGTTTGGCTATTAATTATAGCCTTGAGAGATTGCTTCACCGAGGTCGAAGATGGGCAGATAGATCACGATGATGATTCCACCCACGACAATTGCCATGATGACAATGAGTAAAGGTTCGATGAGCGAGGTGAGTCTGTCGATCACACTATCAACCTGCTTTTCATAGAACTCTGCAGCTTTACTCAGAAGCTTATCCATATCTCCGGTTTCTTCGCCTGTTGCCATCATCTGCAAGAGAGTGGGCGGGAAGTGGCCGGATCTGCGGAAGGCATTAGCAACGCCATATCCTTCTTTGACCAACACGCGTGAACGGCGCACTGCTCCTTCGATAACGGAGTTTTGCACGACGTTTTCGGTGAGCTCCATGGTGTCCATAATAGGCACACCGGCAGCCATGAGAATGCTGAAGGTGCGAGCAAATTTACTCATGATTGAGTTTGAAATCACTCCTCCAACCACGGGTATCTTGAGCTTGATCGTATCCATGATATGCCTTCCTCTATCGGTGAGATAGATCAGGAAGAGTCCGGCAAAAGCGAGGATGAAGATCAATATCGCAAAGAACAGATTGTTCACCACGAAGTTACTAACAGCTATTGCTACCAGTGTGGGTCCGGGAAGGTTTGCGCCGAAGTCGGAATAGACTTGAGCAAACATCGGGATGATGAAATAGAACATTCCCCAAACAACTCCGACGAGGAACACAAGAATAAAGATAGGATATGCCATTGCACCCATAACTTTACGGCGAGTGTCTTCAATCTTTTCAAAATAGTCTGACAGCTCATCCAAAACTGTGTGCAAGGTACCGGACATCTCCCCAGCTTGAACCAGCGCAACATAGAGCGGATTGAACACACCGGGGTGCTGCGCTAATGCTTCCGAGAGCGAATAGCCCTTACGGATATCGTCGCTGATCTTGCGCAGAACCTTAGCAAATCTTTTGTTTGTTTCTTCTTTTTCAAGGTCTGTTATTGCTTTTTCGATGGTTAGACCGGCGGAAAACATGGTTGAAAGCTGGCGGGTGAAGAAGACCAGCGTTTTAAGGGAAACACCCGTACGAATCTTGTAGATGGTGAGCATGACTTTGTCAAAGAGCGAGAGTTTGCCTTTGAAAGCGCCCTCTGCGGCAGCTTTGACGGATATGATTGTGGAGCCTTCTTTTGCAAGCTTCTCCACTGCCATATCTAAGGTGTCAGCCTTGATTACACCTTCTACTCGTGCGCCCTTGGCGTCTTTTACGATGTAGGAAAAGTTTGGCATATTATATCTACCTTCTTAGTCTATCTTATTCAACAATTGTCAGTTTAATTACTTCACGAATGGTCGTTACACCACGTTTCATCTTCACTACTGCTGCATCATGCAAGGTGCGCATTCCTGCTCTGAGAGCGGCTTCACGAATGAGGTCTTGGTTGCCACCTTCATAGATGATGCCACGGATTTCGGGATCAACGGTGAGAAGTTCGAAGATACCGGTTCTGCCGCGGAATCCTGTGTTATCACAGTGAACGCATCCCACACCAAGCTTGAAATTGGATTCTTTGATGTCTTGCTCGCTGAGGCCGGCATCACTGATTTCTTGCTCTGTGGGTTGATAGTCCGAAATGCAATAAGGGCAAATCTTTCTAACGAGACGCTGAGCCATCACGAGGGAGAGAGAAGAACCAACGAGATAGGGTTTGATTCCGATGTCAATCAGACGTGTAACGGTTGAGGGAGCGTCGTTTGCGTGCAGCGTGGAGAACACCAAGTGACCGGTGAGCGAGAACTTAATTGCAATGTCAGCGGTCTCTTCGTCACGAATTTCACCGATGAGCACGACGTCAGGGTCTTGACGCAAGACTGAGCGCAGAGCAGAGCCGAAAGTGAGTCCGATTTGCTCCTTCGTCTCAATTTGGGTGACTCCTTCCAGACGATACTCAACGGGGTCTTCCACTGTGACGATATTGGTTTCAATATCCAAAATCTCTTTCAAGGCAGCGTGCAGGGAAGTTGATTTACCGCTACCTGTGGGGCCTGAAACGATGATAATTCCATAAGGACGACGGATAATCCTGTTGAAGATTTCCATATCAGTTTCTTCAAAGCCCAATGAGGAAAGAACAAAGCCAAAGTCACCCTTGTCCAAAAGACGCATAACGACTTTCTCACCGAGCACGGTGGGGGTGATTGAAACACGAACGTCAACACTCTTGATGGCTGTCTTAAGTGAGATATGACCGTCTTGCGGGAGGCGACGCTCAGCGATGTTTAGCTTACTCATGACCTTGACCAAAGAGATCAATCCGGCATGCATGCCGATCGGAGGGGTCATGACTTCGCGCAAAGCACCGTCAACACGGTAGCGCACGCGGGTGGTTTTGTTCAAAGGCTCAATGTGAATATCGGTAGCATTTGCTTTGATCGCTTCATTGATAATGAGGTTCAAAAGTTTAACGACGGGAGCGTCGGCTTCGGCGGAAGTTGAAGAAATCGAGATTTCGTTTTCATCTTCGTCCACAGCCACAAAGTCAAAGTTACCAACCGCATCCTCAACTTCACTGGTTGTACGAATGCTTTTGTAATACTTTTCAATTGTGTCTTTTAAAGTGGTTTCGCCTATGATCTCTTGTTTGATGTTTTTGCCCAAAAGCTTTTTGAGGCTATCCACAACGGTGAGGTTTTCGGGATCTACAAAGGCTACAACAATGCCATCAGCATCTTCGCGCAGGGCAATTACTCTGTTTTCAACTGCATAAGGCTCTGGGATTTGTGCCACAACACTGAGGTCTAATTCCATCAGCTCGGATTCTTTGACGATGTCATAATCAAGCTGAGCATGCAGTGCTGTAAGCAGTTGTCTTTCTGTGATATAACCAAGTTTGATAAGGGTCTCACCAAGCTTCAAACCAAAGTTGTTTTGCTTGACGATTGCTTCTTTGACCCGGTCTTCTGTGACGAAGTCCTCATGGATGAGGATCTCGCCCAATCTTGCAAATGAAGGGTTAAAGCTCATTTTCTATTTCCTTATTCTCTTTATTTTTTCAATACGTTTATAAATTAGTGTCCGCTTCCGGAATCAATCATTCATCGCAGCTCCTTTCTTTATTTTTGCGCAGGGGCATGTTTCAGCCCCCGCGCATAGATCTATTTCTTTAGAAGGGCGGGGTACCCGTGTAACACCAAGCGGTTAACTGAGTTTGCACTTCTTCGTTTTGAGCATCACCCATCAGCCAAGCTGTAATGATGATGACGTTTTCTTCCGGTGGATCACCAGGCTGAGGCGGAGGAGTTAGCGATGCTAAATACACCTTACACCTACTATAGGCATAGCCTTCAGTGTTGGTCCAAATCCTGTTCTCCACGGGGGCACCGGGGCCATAGTTGTATGGAGAACTTATGTGATTTGGATTCATAATTATCTGCGACAGACCTCCGTCTATCATGAAATTGCTAAACTTAACAGGCGTACCTTGTCCATCAGTGTGATAGATGATGATATCAGCCATTTTATTGCTCACAGTTCCTCCCAAGTTCACTGTACGAGGATCAGTTGTCAGGTGAACCATTGAGCCGATTAAGGGCAACTTCGAATCCAAGTAGCCGGTGGCATTACCGCTGGTTGCTTTGATGGTGATCAGTGAATTGATCATAGAACCGGGATAGACAATCTCGGTATATGCTGTTCCGTCCACTGTATCTTCATTAGCGTTTGCATTACCAACTGTGGCAAAGCCCATGATGGTGACGCCTCCCATAGATTCCGGCGTATAGTAGCAGGGATCAAGGAGCTGTTCGATGGAGAACCATACGGGGGTATTGTTCGTGACGGGGTTGTTATAGATGTCACGCACGATCGCGCCGACTTGGATCTGCCAGAAGCCTGCACCTGCAGATTCGCCTTGTTCAAAACCTTCCATGAAGGGTGCGATATGTGCCGGTGGCCCAGCATGAATCAGAACGTTGGGCTTTCTAGTTTTAATAACGTTGCCGCTATTACTCGTGCATTGTGCTTCAATCACGAGCACACCAGACTCCGTTCCGGCATTCACTGAGACTTGCGCTTCGCCTCCATTGGACATCACCGTGACCGCAACAGGTTCACCGGCATCGTTCAGTTCACCGTTAAGGTTTGCACCTGCGGGCGGTGTGATTCCTGCCTCTTTCACTATTTTGAAAGTAACTTCATAGGGTGAGTCAACAAGGTTGTAGTTGATGTCTCTGAGTTTCACTCTGAGGATTGCAGAGCTCTGACCGCCACTTCCTTCAACGTTTATGCTGACGGCTTGTTCCTGGGTGAAGTCCATTGAATAGACGTCATCAGAGCCGATTGTGAAGATGATCTGAGTCTGCAAGGTGTCGTTGTTTGCAGAGGCGACGATCGTTGCTGCACCTGCGGAAAGACCGGGGGTGAAACGAACTCTGGCAAGGCCATATTCGTCGGTGGTGAGACGTGTTTGGTTTGTGGTGTTCATAAATGTACCAAGGTCTGTCTCCATGTCCACTCTCTTAGCATTGCACTTGTTATTATACATATCACTGAGTTCTGCCTGGATATAGATGTGGTGTGTGCTGCCGACTTCAGTCGAGCTGGCTTCCACATCCACGCCACCGATGTTTAAGAAACTCTTAAGGTTGATGCTGGCAGGACTTCCGGGTCTGATATTGATGTTATGAGATGCTTCGGCAGCACCGATTTTTGCTTTGACCATTGCAAGCTCTGCTCCGGGCAGGTTTGTTGCCTGTGTGCCGGAGTCATATTTAATCGTGGCTTTGCCGTTGCGTGTTTTGGCTACAAATTCGTTTCCGAGGTCATTATCTTCATTATCAAGGAATCTGCCCTTGGTGCACTCAAAGGTGACCAGTGAGTTATTTGGAACGGGGCTGCCCGTTTCAAGATATGCTCTGGCAGAAATATCGACAACGGTGGATACACCCATATTGTAGGTGACTCCGGGAACGATGTTTGGAAGATCAAGAATAAGGGTGCTAATTTCGGGAGTCTCAGCAATCATGACCTGGATGGTTCTCTTGTCTGAAGAGAGCAAAGAATCCGAGATCGAGGGATGATACTTTCGAACTTCTGCCGTAATGTTTGCATTTCCCGAATCGCCGCTATCAAAGAATGTAGTGCGTGCAATTCCTGTGCTATCTGTAGAAACCGTGGTGATAATAGAGCCGATATCGGTCTTAAAATTCACGGTTTGCCCGGTTACGCCAAAGCCTTCACCGTTTTTGACTTCCACACTAATCTCTGAGTATGTGATGTTATTATCAGCATAAATCAGATCGGGAGAAGCCCACATCCTCGTGATTTGCAGGATGTCTGATTCCGGAACTGGTTCCGGCGGTGTAGGAATTATTGGGGGCGGGTTACGCTTGTCACAAGATGCTGTAAAGCTAACCAAGAGCAATACAAACAGGGTCAGGAGTAATGTTAGGGAACGATAATTCTTCATTCTTCCTCCTCTTGCTCCTCTTCTTCCTCTTCATATCTGATAAGAGTACGGGTAAGCCTTTCGTCAAGGATCGGTTCCGGTGCTTCTTCAAAGGCAGAAATGAGTCTGGGGGTGATCTCAATGATGAGATCGGAGTTTTCTACCAATTCATAGCGGTGCTGGAAGAGACGGCCGACGAAAGGAAGGTCGCCCAAGAGAGGCAGTTTATTTGTTCTTTGGGTGATGGTGGAATTAAGCAAACCGCCAACAACGATCTTTTGTTCGTTGGGAACGGTAACGGTGGTGGCAACTCTGCGTACTTTTGTGCGGGGGACATAGCCTCCGACAAGGTCCACAACGGAAGATACTTCCGGTGCGATCTTTGCAGTGATGTTTCCATCTTTGTTGACTGTGGGGGTGACAGCAAGCATGATACCTACGTCTTCACGTTCAACTTGGATCTGCTTGTCGTTATCGGTAACCACAAAAGGAATCACTTCGCCAATATGCAGTGTTGCTTCTTCTCCGTTAAGAGCGGTTACGCGCGTATCGGTAAGAAGATGAGCCGCGTTGTTTTCCAAGAGCCAATCGATGGTGATATCGAAGGCGGTGAGCTGACGGCTGAAATGACCGATGTCGTTAAAGCCATTGATTCTCTGGAAATATTGGTCGTTGGGCAATTTCTCAAAGTCTGTAGGATTTCCGTGAGGCATATAGCCTGTATCATCACTATAGTTATAGGGAAGTCCTGCTCCATCTGCGTTGATGGGGTCTTCAGCCAAGATGGTGGTAAGGTGGTTGAGGCGGCTCCAGTCGATACCAATCTTTTTGGCTTGGTTGAGATTGATTTCGATGAGGCGAACTCTGATTTCCACTTGGTTTTGAACGGTGTCCATGCCTTGCACGAGGTCTTGGATTTGCTCAAATGTTTCTTGGTTTGCATAGACCATGATGGCGTTTTGTCCTTCCACCGGCACAATTTTGCCGCCGGCATTTTCGAGGGACCTAGCAACTTTTTCTGCATCGAGGTTATTCAGATACATAATGTTGCTACGCTCGCCAACTTCTTCCATAACATTTTGTTTGGGACCCACGATAAACGTGTTTCCGGCTTGAATGCGATATGCGAGGCCAACAGTTCTTGCCACGAGTGATACGGCTGTTTCTATCGGCACATCTTTAATATTGATGGTAACGCGTTTCTCCTCACGACCACTGGCGCTTGAGCCTTGATCATCCGCGAGAACGATATTCGTTCCGGAGAGGCGAGACAGTGCATTGAGAACCGAAGACAAAGTTGCGTCGTCGGCACTGAACGTGACCTTCGTTGCCATTGGGTCTGCTGCTGCTACCAGCGCTGAGATTGCGAAAACCAGCACTAAGATTAGGCAGAGATATTGCTTACTTACAAGCATGTGTTTCATATTTTCTCCCACTATCATAATATATTTTACCAATTACCACTCATTCCCTTTTTCTGATATTGATTTTCATCAGGTATCTCGGGACGGGCCATTAGATTTGCTGTGTATGTGTTTCCGCCCATTGAATAGCGGATACTCTTATCTTTGATCTCAATTATTTTGCGTCCGGCTACGGTCTCACCTTCACGAGCAGAATGCAAGGCATCCTGATATTCGATGAGGGCGATCTTGTTACCGTGTTCGTCGATAGCGACGGTTGCCAGGCGGAAGAGGTTGCGAAGCATCTCTTCATATTCTTGAATTCTATCGGCTTTATCTTTAATGATATTACCTTGGCGCAAGGGGTCTTTCTTGGTGGTAAACACAAACACCTTACGGTCTTGGATAGAATTTTCGATGTTTCTGATCTGGCTCATGAGGCTATCCGACACAGATTCTCTGCTATAGACGGAGTTCACCGGTATCTTATGGAGGTCTCTATTGATCACCACCAAATATCCCACGAGGACGAGGAGCACGATCACCACCAGTCCGATTGCGAGGTCTTTTACAAAACGTGTTTGCATTGTTTATACCTCCTTCTTTACTTTGAACACAGAAAGTTCCATCAACACACGATAGCGTGATGTTTTCCCAGCTGCTTGACTCTCTTCCTCTTGGGTGAGATTAGCAGGGCTGATGTCCAAGCTTTGAATTTTGATGATATTATCTTGACTTTCGAGATCGGAAATGAATTTACCGATCTGGATATAGTCAGCTTCGAGCTCAAGGGTAACGGTTGACTCAATAAGGTTTGGCATCGTCCACTTACTGGCATCAGCCATTCTATTTATAGAGATTTGTCTCTCATGTGCGATTTCGCCGATACGAGTCTTGAGGTCATTGATTTCATCAAAGGAGAATCTCGCTTCTTTGGTCAGGGCATTATCGATGACCATTGCAAACTGCTGAAGCTCCTGTTCCATGATTCTGGCGCTATTGAGTTTTTCTTGTGCAACTTTGATATCTCTGTCCAAACGGCTTATTTTATCAAGATTATCTACTAAGCTTTTGTTCGTAAAAAGGATGAAGATCGCACCTGCTGCGAGCATTATGACGATCAGGATTAAGTATCTCTCTTTCATCTTCTTCCTCCTCCATACGTTGTAGAATAGCATTCGATCACAAATTCAAAGATTGCAGTATCTTTAACAACTTGCTTAACAACCGGACCGCTCTTGATATCGGGGAAGTCATTATTTATCTCAGGATTAGATTTGAGCCTTTGAATAAATTCATTGATCAAATCAAACTCCTTCACGTTTTTATCCACTTCCGTGATACCGTTAATGGTAAGGATACCATTTGCATAACTAAAACTACGCACCGCGAGCTTATCATCGATTTCTGCACCTAAGGCGACCATCTTCTTTGCCCAGAATATACGATCGGTAAAGGTTTTTGCGAGCCTATTTAGATCATTTGAGGAAAGATAGTCACCGCTGGTCTGATAATCTTTGAGCTGAGCTGTAGTCTCAGAAAGATATTGTTCGCGGTTCTTCACCTTGCGGGCAAGTCCGTTTTGGATTGATAACCAGAATCCTGTCAGGATAATCATACCAACTACAAAACTTATTGCGGAATTTCTGAATGTACGGCTTTCGCGCACTTGTTCGAGGCGCTGTTCACCATACTTATTCAGGTTAATTTTAAAATAGAATTGGTTCATCATCGCTCTCCCTTACTCCATCCTCATTGCCAAGCCAATGGCAAGGGCAAGTTGGGGGTCTTTTTTATCTTGGAGTTTCTCAGGCATCTCAACGTTTATGAAAGGCATGAACACTTCTGTGGGCACGTTTACCTTATCTTGGATATACTCGGGCAAGCCTTTAAGCTTTGCGCTGCCACCCATGAGGTAGATCTTTCTGAAATCACTGGTGCCGGCTTCTTTCACGTAGAAACGTAAGGAACGGCGGATTTCTTCGGCGATTGCCTCTTCGGTGGGTTTTTCGCTGATATCCAACATGCTGAGTGTTTGCACTGACGCTGCGTTGGGATCGTCCAACAATCCATGATTGAATTTATATTCTTCTGCTTCCGGCCATTCAAGAGCTCTTTTGGCCATGATATCACGGGTGAAATTGTATCCACCATAGGGAATATCACGGGCAAAGAATCTGGATTCAGGTCCCCAAATAACCATATTTGTCCTATGAGCACCGACATTAAGCAAGACATACACACCTTCTTCGACATAGGCATTCAGCGCAAAGGCGTTGGTGATTGCCAATGAATCGACATCAACCATATTCGGGCTGAGTCCCACGGTATCGAGGATATTTGTATGCTCGTTCAAAACAGCTTTATTTGTCGCTGCCAGAAGAATATTCATATTGTTTGTTTTTTCTTCAACCGATAACACCTGATAGTCCAAGACCATGTCTGAACCGCTAATTGGGATGTGTTTCTTAGCTTCGAAAAAGAGCGCTGATTCCAGCTCATCATCCGGAAGGAAGATGGTCTTAATCTGTTTGATGCTCGTATCGTCGCCGCCGATTGATGAAACCAGATGTTTAATACTCTTTGGTTTTATCCGAAGAGTCTTCAGCATTTCCGAGATCACCGGAACAAAGCGTTCCGGCCTCAGATCGCCAACAACATACTCCACCCCTTGAGGCACTGTTGGGAGTACCTCATAGTTCAAGAGCTTAAAGCCATCATGAAGCCTTTTGAGGTGAACGATTTTCACGCTGTGTGTACCGATATCGATACCCACAGACTCTTTGAATCGAACGGGTTTCTTCTTCATATTTCCTCTTTATTTAACTATCATTATAAAACACTTTGATCGGGGTTCATTAGCTTCCAGTTTCCATGGGTCATAGGCAGTTTACCACCCTGCAACCTTGCTTCAGGATAAAACAAGGGCTGAATAGTGAAGAATCTATGATCAAAGTTATAATTCTTCTTATACCCTGAACCGTTGCCGATTGCACCAGGCCAGTTTCGAGTAAACAACTGCAAGCCAGGGAAAACGGGGTCAGGGGGAGGCATTTGACTAATAGGTCCACCACACATATCAATTTCGATATCCCATGTCCCGTCATTGGAAGGATAATCTCCATCATTACCGCTTCTATGAACGAATCCGCGCCTTCTTTGCGCAACGGCACCATAGATATTGATTGTTCCACGTTCCTTATAAGGAGCCTGTTCCGGCCAAATGGGGTTATACCAAGGCAGGTCGATCAATGGTGGCCATGCAGTTGGGCCTGTTTTGGGCGCAGGATATACCCTGCGATGGATATCTATCCAGTCGTAGGTGATATTTGCCACAGAATCCGGTGTGATCCAGTAGTTCCAATTGATCGAAGGAGTAGAACCATGCGGGTGCATATATTCAAAGGTGAACACTCCATCTTTGAAGTTTGGCATATTGTAGTTGCTCATATTGGTTCCACCATCTCCAAGCGCAATCATTGCAGCATAGATCATGATGCCGCCGCCACCGCCTTCAACGCCGGGATATTCGCTATCCGAGCCACAATTGGGATGCACTCTCGCACCCGTTGTGTCAAAGGGGTCTGCATAACCATATTTAATATGTATAGATTGCTCGGAAATGAGACCTACAACGTCGTTACGGTTTGAGATGGGGTCCTGCCCCAAAGCGGTGCCGGAAAGTTTGATGTCGTTCAAAAGATACATATCATGTGAACAACCCCATGTCTGAAACCCGCTAAAAGTCCCCTCAATCCAGAGCGAACCTTCCACGAGATATCCTTTGCCGCGAGTACCCGTAAAGGATACAGGCTGCCACAGCGTATCGGGAACTGAAAACACATTTGTATATAATGTGTCCCTTGGTGGTGCATATTGGCCGGGATATAGTGCATAAGGCGGGAACACAACCGTGCTACCGGTTCCGGTGACGGGCACTCTTTTTCTTTGAGGAGACAAGATTGTGCCTGTCATCCCATTCGCTGTGCCGCCATTGGAGCGAACATAGAGAATTGTTTTATCCGGAGTGCCGTAACGCAATATATTGCCGCCATTCCTTAGAGCTTCGGCAGAGCTGGGGAATTCATAAACATCATATTCTTCTATTAATCCACCGGGGAATACTTCGTCCTTATTATAGCCACCGCTATAGGAAACAACATGACCGGCAGTAGTCACCAAGTTCATAAACTTTGGCCAACCATACAAATTCTTGATGTTAATATCTGTATTGCTATGAACCTTTCCGGTCACTAAGTCTTCACCATAGAAATATACATTTTTCCCCGCCGGTGATATATCAAAGGCAGAAAAATACATAAATTCTGAGAAGCTGGATTGAACCAAGAGAAGCTCACCATATCTGCGAACAAGAGTCTTATTGTCGTCGAAATGACTTCCAAAACCTGTACCTATTGAAGTTTCAACTAAGGTCATCATTTTGTAAGTATCCATTTCGGTAGCCTGTGTAGCGGTCATGACTCCCATATCCGCGTCGCCGATGAGAACATTCTCTCGAGCGCGGACTATACGGCTCGTTGACCTATAGGTTCTATTCATGCGCGGTGTACTTATGTTTATCTCGCGCACAGGAAGGTCTATACGTCCCGTAAGGAAGGGGTTACTGGTCACAAACGCTTGGCCGCGATATGTCTCGCCTCTCAGGAGCATCTGAGTCTGTATGCGCTCCACTTGGTTAAAAAAGCCACGATAATCGCGCAAGACCAAGCCAGCCATTGATAGCCCTGAGGCCATCCCGATCACAGCGAGAAGCATTACGATGGATAGATTACCTTTTTCTTTTTTGAGGATACTAAACATTGTAACTCCTTTCTCTTGCTTGTAGGAAGATGCAGTTCATCTTACACCTTCCTGGCCATTAAAGTTCTGAAATGAATCGAACGAAATTCCTGCTGTGATGGTCGAGGATTGTCGTTCAATCTCACTCTTGCTTCAAGGTTTACTTGAATAATCCCCAGATTCTGTCCCATCGCAAAGCCTATCCCACGAGTCGGATCGGAGACGGAAAACTCAACGATATCAATAAGATGTTCATATTGCTCGCTGGGGAACACTCTATGTGGGCCAACGCTACGACCCCTATAAGTCCAATATGCATTGACAACTCCATTTTCAAGGATGAAAACCATTTTGTCATTTGTTTCAATAGAACTTGATTTAGGCGGGGTCACCTCTACACCATCTCCCTTGTTAAGGTAGCTGGAATAGTTTATGATTTTCAAGGATTTTGCATTGGCAACACCCATGAAGTTAGCATCCACAAATTCATCGGTATCAATACCGTTTTGAATCGTCACCATCATCTCCATCGCCTCTTGTTGGAGTGCAACAAAATCGCTGATGCGCCGATAGGACTTATAGAAAGCAACAATCCCATACACAGCGGAGCTGATCATCACAACCGTGACAATAATTACGCTGATCACTTCAATGAGGGTGCTGCCGCGTTCATTTTTTATTACATTATTCATCATATATTACCGCTTATAGAAGTCTTCGTGCAACACAACGCGCATTTGCTTCCGACTCGCTGGATCTACCCACTCTACGATTGATTTGAGCTCATAGACGTCATAGCTAATCCCATGTTCCACAAGCTGAATTGATCTGACTTCAACAGATTGGAAGGCTTCCAACATCTTTCTATCGGTGAGGGGAACCAAGTCAATCTTCTTATTTTGGAACAAATCAAATTGAGGCGGAATCTGTACTACATGATTTATACTGTAGTTATATTGCCGCTCAATCTCGCCTGCTGCGATTAGCGTTGCGGCTCTATGCCGGTAGTTTTGCAGAGTTTCTTTCTGAGCATATACGATGCCGATATATATAGACGTGATCAAAACGACCATGACAACAGCGCTCACCAGAACTTCCACGAGGGTGATACCCCGCTCGTCTCTGAGCAAGCATATGTCGTCGTGTGGAAAGCGGGGTTTCATCTTTATCTCCCTTTAAAAACCGGCGCCGGTAGCAAAAAGTTTCGGATTTTCTGCAACCTCTTCGGCTACGGTACGCTCCACATAGTTGTTCATGACCAAGTTATACAGAGATTGATCCTTGGTCTGCATTCCTTCTTTTGTGGATGCTTGGATAACTGATGGTATCTGGTAGGTCTTCTCTTCACGAATCAGGTTGCGAACTGCTGCGTTTGCAATCATGATCTCAACTGCGGGAACCCTGCCCTTGCCGTCTTTCGTGGGCAAAAGAGTCTGGGATATAACCGCTTCAAGAGATTCGGAAAGCATTGATCTTACCTGCTGTTGCTGTTCCTTAGGAAACATGTCGATCACGCGGTCGATAGATTTCGTACAGCTTCCTGTATGTAGCGTGGCAAAAACCAAGTGACCGGTCTCAGCGGCTGTCAAAGCAAGCGAAACTGTTTCCAAGTCACGCATTTCTCCAACCAGAATAACATCCGGGTCTTCACGCAAGGCACTACGAAGCGCGTTGGTGAAGCTCAGGGTGTCATGACCGAGCTCACGCTGGTTAATTAGGCTACTTTTACTGCGATGTACAAACTCAATGGGGTCTTCAACGGTGATAATATGGCAGTGACGATTGTCGTTGATACTGTCAATCATCGTTGCAAGGGTGGTGGATTTTCCGCTACCGGTGGGACCAGTCACTAAGATCAATCCTTTTTCCTTGCGAGTGAGACGCTGCAGAATCTCCGGCAAACGCAACTCTTCATAGCTCTTGATCTCATTTGGGATCACACGAAAAGCTGCGGACATGCCATTAATCTGATGAAAAGCGTTCACACGGAAACGAACATCGTCAGAAAGCTTTGTGGAGAAGTCAATCTCAAGATTGGTCTTGAACATCTCTTGCTGAACTTCTGTCATTACACCATATATTAGAGCCTCAACTTCCTGAACTGAAAGAACGGGAAGATTGAGTTTTTTCATCTTACCGTTGACTCGCACCATTGGATGCGAGCCAGCGGCAACATGAAGGTCCGACGCGCCCGCTTCCGCGGTAAAACGCAATAACTCATGGATTGTCAAAGTATTGTCCTCCCCATATTAGTCGGCTTGCATGCCTCCGGTATCGGGGTCAGTCCAAGTGTCAATTCCATATCCGTGAAACTGTGCATCATCGACATCATACCATACCTGCTTGCCTTCGCCGCCGGCAAATTCTGCCGTGGAAGTAGCTATGTACTGTTTCGGGGGGTTACCGCCGACGACTTGAATGTTCCAGCTCTTCCGTGTTGATTCGCCGAGGTTGGCTTCTTTCATTGCATCTTCAATGGTAAAGTTTGCGGTTGTACCGGTTGATTGCATCTGAATATCGTAGGCTTTACGGATGGTACTGATCGCAGTCTGTGCCTCTGTGCTGCGAGATTTTTCGACATAGCGCAAATAACGCGGAACTGCGATTGCTGCCAAGATGGCTACGATAATAACCACCACTAGCACTTCGATAAGTGTGAAACCTTTCTGGTTTTTCATTTTACTGAGCATTTTTTGTATCCTCCTGGGAGTTCTTTTAATTCTTGTCTTATACTCTTGCATAATACGTGCCAAATCGTCATAAATCTTTTCGGACTTGACTTAAGTTTACTTAATGAGGCATCAAACCGAATCAATTATGGCATTTTGAATGTTTATGCATTATCAAGCAAGCTAAAAGTATCAAGACAATCTGTCAATATAAAAATTTATTTATATTGTTTATGTCGGTTTTCATGATGCTTTTTGAGGGATGTTTAGTCTATTATATCTCTATTTTTGTAGATGTTCCATCTCTTCACGAATGTCGTTCAAAATATTAATATTTTGGATTCGTTTCAAGAAAGATAGAGGTTGGAAGTATATTATGAAAACCTTGCCTTGATACTTATTTTTGAACTTTGCGTGATTATTGAACTCAGAAAGCTTCCAATTATCTCTGTCGAGACATTCCTTGTTTACAGGTTGAAAATGAATACCAATCAATTTTTCTTTAGTTATTTCTATGTAAAAATCAACCCCATATTTGTGACTCCATTCATCGGGAGCAGACTTGATCTCAACATCCAAATGGTCTTGCAGCAATGCATAAATACGTCTTGTGACAACGCAATCAGATTCTAAACAGTCTTCCGCCAAGTGCGTGGTATAAATGTCAATAGCTTTTAAAACACTGTTTAGTCTGTTTTCAAAAATAGGACGATTTGACTCTTGGTCTTTCTGCAATTCTAACAAGGTTTTTTCGAGTTGCTTCTTCTCAAGGCGAAGAAATATGAGAATATCTTTGTGCATATTAAGTCTCTCTATACTATTCGTTCAACAATTACAGTTTAGGGTTTCATGCAAAAACTTTTCATTGAGAGATATTTTAATGGTTTCAATGTTTCTTATAGGCTTAGGGATTTCAAAAAAACTTGACAGCCCCAACCAATCTTTGTCTCTGATTGTAACGGTTTCATCCCGATAGACGCTAACCCAATACTTTCCTATGCATGACTGATAGTTTTCAGCTTCCAGTTTTTGGGTCGCAATCACAGCGTACTCTTCATCAAGCTCAAAGCCAACATATTTCCTGCCTAACCTTTTTGCGGCCAGAGCTGTAGTCCCCGTTCCCAAAAAAGGATCAAGCACAACATCATTCTCATCTGTTGAAAGTAGGATTATCCTCTCTAAAAGGTGAATGGGTAGTTGACAAGGATGAGGGTCGCGTTTTGAATTATGTCTTATACGATGTATATCTGTCCAGACATCAGATAAAAGAGGCCCGAATGGATGAAGTAAATCTTTTTTTCCCCCATAATCTTTTTGTAAACGACCTGTTTTTCTATCTCTTTTATGGGGTGCACGTAGTTCATAAATCTTCGATTTTTTTTCTTTTTTTGTATAGAATAACACTCCATAGTGCCCGGGTTGCAAGCTTTTACCCATTGGCGCTGTCGGTGCATCCCATGCAATCCAATGTCTAAAAAAAGCAACTTCATTTAAAATCTGACTATAATGTGTAAGCCATCTTGGAATGTTATGCAAGAAAATTGAGCCGCTTGGTTTCGTTACTCTCACCATTTCATTAATCCACAAGGAACACCAATCGAGGTATTGTTTAACATCCATATTGTCATGGTAGCTATTATACTTTTTATTTAAATTAAATGGAGGGTCTGCAAAACACATATCAATTGTATTATCTGGAATGTTGCTAAATAAATCCAGGCAATCACCATTAAAAATTTTGTTATAAGTCATTTTAGCTTCCCAAAGCCTCATTGATAAAACTCATCAATCGTGAAATTTCCTCTGGATGGAGCGTAAACACATCATCAAATGCGCCACACATCCTTTCTAAATCACCCGGCCTGACATACCACCCAATGCCGTCAACAATACCTATGAAACGAGCCTTCGGATAATATTTTCGCAATAAACTTCTTATACCCCCCTCGGTTTTAGCTTTATCACCCTGCCCGGATGATGTAGTAGATAGGTATGAGCTCTCAATTATAACAGCAGGAGATGTTTTATTAGGTATTATAAAATCCATCCTTCTTTTTTTTGAACCTTCACTTTCAATCAGCTTGGGCAAGTCGCCGCTTTGAAACAAAATATCATTATCGCTTAAAAGGTTTTTAATGATGAACTCAGCATTGTTTTCTGCTTGCCCTGAATAGCTGCCCTTCTCCTTATACCTTACCATTGTGTCAAGTAACTCATTTATATCGAAACCAATTTTTGATACACTGAGTTTTCTTAATTCAAACAAGGGAAGTCTTTCAATGAGTATACTATTTGAAGCACCTTGGAAAAAGAGATTAACAATGCCTTTTAAAAAATTATCGTTATCTCTTATGAGTTTAGCAATTCTGGAATCGGAAAACTCTTGTATTTTTCCATTTTTTGTAAGATCAAAGCCCCATTTATCTTTATGGACCAACTTAGATAAGCTTTCATCCTCGATTATGCTTATTGCTGTAAGTAATCTTTTAAACAGCTCATTCGAAAGTCCGGTAAGAGCAAGAATAGCTGCTAACCCATTTTCATTATCTCGAATCGTATCAAAAATAAGTTCTGGGCTCAAAGGATGATTTTGGATAGTACACCTCAAGTTCTTAAGTATGTTTGCAATCGCATTTATACGAGTTTCATACTGTTGCTCGAATTCCTTATTATTAAAAAAGAAAGTGTTTTTGCTGAAGACTGTTTCTACTTTTTCCTGTAACGTTCTCATTTTGTAATCCTTTTTCTAAAAATCAATATATATTCGTTTTTCATAATGTTGCGCATTCCCTTGATCGGCTTTTTGATTATCCTTTCAATAAACAAGCCATGCTTTTCAGCTAATTCGATAGTTTTTCTTTCAAGACGAATACCGCCTGTTTGGTTTGTATTTGAACCGATAATGACAACAAAACATTTATCTACCTTTAATACTCGCGACACTTCATTGCAAACCCTGTCTATATCAATAAAATAATTATCCAGTTTTTTTTGTTTAGTCTTCCCTTTAAGTCCGATTAGTTTCTCTTTTAATCCATTTGGGTCTATTCCCATTAATTCAAGTTGGCTTCTATCGTTTTCAGCATAATCAATTGCAAATGAATATGGTGGAGAAGTGATAACACAATCAATGCTATTGTCCGGCAACAAAATACGGGTTGCATCGGATTCTTTTAATACTGTTATATCTCCAAATAGTTGTGGGTTGTAAGTCCTATTGGCAATAAATAACTTAACATAGTTAAGATACTTAGACAATACCTTGGCAAATAGTTGTTCATGATTAGATGTTGATACACGCTTGGAATATCCCAAGGCATCTAAATATGCTAAAAAACCCAAATAATACGCTTTGATTTTCTCATCATCATGTATTTCTGAAAGCCTTTCAAAAACATTATTTTTGTGATAAAAATGAAACAATTCTGAAGATTTTGTCTCTAACAAGTCCAGAAATGGCGGTTCTATTGTTAAAGCAAGGTATTTTGTGTAGATCATAAATTGACAAAATGGGCTTACATCTATTGCATATGAATTAATACCAGCAAGAGAAGCCTCAATATTAGTTGTTCCGCTTCCTGCCATTGGATCCAAAACGTAATCTCCAGGTTTAACTCCACAAATATTCAATAATGCTTTGATCATTTGGGGGTGAAATTTCCCTCTATATGGAAAAAGACCATGCGTGGCGTAAGCAGTAGCAAAACCAGAGGGATCGTCATTAAACAATTCTTCTTGATTATCGTCATGGGTAGGACTATATGCTAAATAATGGCTTGAATACTGATCTCCTATGCTTTTTATATACGCTGATCTTTCAAGCACATCTTCTTTTAATGCCTTGTATTCAAGATACGCTAACTCTAATTCAAACACTTCATCAACACCTGGCAACAAACTGACATTGTCACCAAAGAGTGCCTTGGTTGTTTCTTTACTGTCTTCGTTTATCATTATGTTCATCCTATATTGATCATATTTTCATATGCTTCCAGAAAGGCTTGTTACAATGTATTAACGACGTGCCATTTTAGTCAAGGGAAATGACGAATTTCTCATTATATTCGCTCATAAGTGCCATAAATATAAGGTAATAATAATAGATATCCTAAGTACAGTAGCATTAATCTCAAGACAAACCTGATGCATTAATCCATTACTTTTTTATGATAGGCGAAAAACAAAAGAAACTCATTCTTACCACTTGCAGAAACCATAAGATTAGCACCCTCATTTTCAGTAACTTACCCCCTCCTTCCTTATTGGGTTCAGATGGTGCTCCGCTCATGATCTGCTCATGGTGATGACCACATCATGACCATATCATGACCAGAACCCTCTAAGGAAGCAGGGGAAAAGCAAGCAAAAAATGCTTGGGAATTTATTTTCTTGACATAATCAATAACAATAATTTGAATGCAGATGACAGAAAAGGAGACTAGGTAGATGAAAGATTCTCTATGGAACACAAATAGCGAAATTGCTTTTTTTGAAAAACTTTTGGATGGTTTTTTAGGACCGGATCAACTGTTTTATAAGCTTAATAATACATACTATGCCTATATCCCAAAAAAGAAAGATTCAAAAGGGCAAACACTCCAAAGCCGTAATTCTTACATCGGCAACTATACAGAAACTTGGTGTGAGGAACTATTAAGTAATGTTGCACGAAAAATGAATCTTTTTGCTATTAGAGGTGCAATTTGTGACGAGCTTGCTCTTTCACAGCAATCGCCCGCTGACCTCGTTTTCAGCACAAAGAAATCAACTTCTCTTGAGGCAGACGAAATCAAGATTATTTTTGAAGTTAAAATGAGTATTGTCTCTAACTATAAATACACCCCAATTAAAGGTGTCTCACTAGTTGGAGATTATAAATCTCATAAAGGAACTCCGTCTCTGCTGCGGTCCGATTCTATGCTGAAGGCAATAGGAAAGTCATTAAACATAAGAGTATCCAGCCTGAGAGCCAACACTATTCCAATAATCGTGTTAGGGAACAGCCCCATCAGTGATCACTATCTTGATAAAGTTGACACTCTTAAGGATGCAGGAATAATACAGGGGTTTTGGTCACTATATCCTAAACCAACGAACTCTGACTATAATTCGAATTCCTTGAAAGGTGGTTTTATCACAATGAATAACCTTGAAGAGATAGACTCTTATTGCCAAAGACTTCTTAAATCAAACTATACCTTTTTTTCCTCAATGTTGCCCCGGCAAAAAATTGGGGAACTAATCGCTATCGCAAACCAAGAACCAACAAATGAATTAAAAGCAGATAAATTCTTACAACTTTTGAGGGAGCAAAATCATGAATAAACAAACAGGGACATCTTCGAGTTCTTTTGGAACCAGCGGAAGAATAAACCATGATTCATCCAAATTTTATAACACAAAATTGTACTCAGAATTAGCAATCACTACCATAGATGAATATCATGAAAACACGTTGCCGCTTCAATATTTAAACAAAATCATCTTGGGCACAGCAGAAAACATGAAAGAGCTGCCTGATAACTCCGTACACTTGATGGTTACTTCACCTCCCTACAATGTTAGCAAAGAATACGACGATGACCTGTCTTTAAAAGAGTATTTACAACTCTTAGAAAACTCGTTTTGCGAGACATACAGAGTTTTAGTAAATGGTGGGAGGGCTTGTGTTAATGTTGCAAACCTAGGAAGAAAGCCTTACATACCTCTATCCGATTATATATCAAAAATGATGATAAAGATCGGCTTCAATATGAGGGGAGAGATTATTTGGGATAAAGCCAACACTGCTAGCCCTTCAACTGCTTGGGGTAGCTGGATGAGTGCATCAAACCCCACTTTGCGTGATATCCATGAATACATCCTTGTCTTTTCAAAAGGCGATTTTAGCAGGAAAAGAAAAGCTAAAGAAAATACAATATCAAAAGAAGACTTTATGGCCTGGACAAAATCAATCTGGACTATGAATGCTGAATCAGCAAGACGCATAGGCCATCCCGCTCCTTTCCCAATTGAGCTGCCTCACAGGCTGATTCAGCTTTACTCATATAAGGATGATATTATACTTGACCCATTCATGGGAAGCGGAACAACAGCTATTGCAGCGTTAAAATCGTCTCGTAACTATGTGGGATATGAAATCAATGAAAATTACATAGAGCTTTGTAGAAATAGAATTAAACCTTATGAAGATCAGTTTGAAATAGATATATTTTAACATCAACACGCTGTTTTGACGCAGACTTAATAGACTTAAATATAGCTCATATTATTATTGAACTTATCCATTAAGACAAAACCTTGCCTTTTGTTCAATTTCTTAATACCCCCATCTTCCTTGCAGGATTTCCCCACCCTCACCAGTATATACCATATAAATCAAAATTGGTTTATAGAAAAAACGACCTATATATATAGATTAGATTGCAGAGTTCCACAAAGTGCTTGACGCAAAAATGGGTTTTCGCTTTTGTTGAGCCTCGCACAATGATAAACATAATTAAAAGGAGTATAGAATGTCTTTTAATAGACCCAAACTATTATCCATGGTGATAATACTGCTCTCGCTGAGCGTGTTGGCAACAGCAGTAACAAACCCAAAAGTTGTAACCAATTCCAGAATGGTTGAAGACAAAGATATACTCGCCGAATTTGACGGCGGTATAATTGTTCGCAAAGACATAATGGACAAGATTTCAAAGATTCCCGCTGCATATCAAGGCAGGTTCATGACCACCGAAGGTCAGCTTCAAGTTTTGCAAAATGTTGCAGCCGAAGAAGTCTTCTATTTGAAAGCCTTAGAGTTAGGATTTGACAAGAGTGCTGAAGTAGTTGAGGCATTAGAAGACCTTGACTTTCGCTATTATCTTCAGGAATACTATCGCGTGAATGTCACCGACAGGGTGATCGTTACCGAGAAAGACCTCGAAACCTATTACAACCTGAATCTCGCACACTATTTCGTGGCACCAAACCTCACAATCCACTATATTCAGGCTGAGAATGAAGAGGCTGCGCTTGCCGCAAAGAAGGAATTGGAAGATGGTGCAGTTTTTGCCGATGTATCTGAGAAATATAACAAAAACAGCTATGCTCGTGGCTTGAAAGGCGTGGTCAAGCATGTTCGTCTCACCGGAAATATCCCCGGTTTGGGCAACGACTATGAGCTTGAAAATATCATCGCCGAATGTGCAGTGGATGAAGCAGCCACACACGGACCTTTCCACACTGATTATGGTTGGCATATCTTCCGCGTCGTGGACAAGATAGAAGGACGTCAAAAGAGTTTTCACGAAGTTCAAGATGACTTGGAAAGCAAGGTTAAAAATCAGAATGCACAAAAGCTTACCGATCAGATTCGCGCTCAGCTCAAAGAAAAATATGGTGCTGAAATCAATAGAGAACTCCTTGCCCAGGTTGACCTCCAAAATAGAGCCAACAACGAAGCCATCGCCTTTATGACTCTCGTGAATTCACCGAATGAAGAAGTTGTGATGACGGTGCAAGACCTTTTCCTCTATAACGATAACCTCTCTCCTCAGGAGCAGATCTACTATCTCAAAGGGCCCGGTGCCGAAGGCATGCTCGAACAAGCCCTCATCCAGCAATTGATCTTTATCGATGCACGCGACAATGGTTATGACCAATATTTCAAACATACCGATGACTATATCGCCATCAGCAAAAATAGAGTCATTGCCTATGCTTATAACAAGTTGGTTTTGGACGCCGTGGAAGTGAGCAACGAAGAAATAGACGACTATTATCAGATATATAAAGAACGCTATGCCACTCCCGCAAATCGCAGCATTCAAGTGCTCTTTTTCAATGACCGCAAAGAGGCTGATAAAGTCTGGCGCAAGTTCAGCAAAGCACACAAAAAGAACAATGAAAAGACCATGAATAGCTTGGTCAAAAAGCACTCGCTGAAGCCGGATAAATCCATCTATGAAAATATCTATAATAATGCCATCATCACCGGACTGGCACAAGATATGGATTTCTCTCTCAGAATATGGGACAATGAAGTCGGCTATCTCTCCCCCGTTTTCACCGCTGCAAATGGCGAAATCGTCTTCTTTAGAACTCTTGCAGAGGTGGATAAAAAGTATAAGACCGCAACCGAAGTTGGTCCTCAAATCTATGGTGAAATCAAGAAATCTAAAGAAAGTAACCAGATGGAAACCGTTACCGAAGAGCTAAAGGTGCAGTTCAATATGAGGCTCTATCCCGAAAGAATACGCCTCACGCTCACCGCTGAGCAACTCTTTGAATATGCCGATAACTCCGCCAGAAATCGCAATTATAAGGATGCCATCCGCTTTTATGACCAAATCATCCTCTCCTATCAAAACGGTGATGATGACTATAAAGCCTCATTCATGAAAGCTTTCCTCATTGCAGAAGAGATGGGCGAAACCGATAGAGCCTTGAGCCTCTTTCGTGAATTCTTAGAGAAATATCCCGAAGGCGATCTGAATGATTCCGTTGAATATATGATTGATAGCCTCAGTGGAAATGTGGATATTCATGATTTCATAGAAGACTAAATCTTCTGATTATAAATTGAAAGCGGAGCCTGATCGGTTCCGCTTTTTTGTTGCTGCTGAAATAGCTTTGAGCTTTGTAAGTATTTTTAAATCATTCTTTTATGAAGCCCAATTGCTGAGTCATGACCCAGCCGCTCTTGCCATCCGGACTGCGCACCAATGCCCACTCCTCTTCCTGCTTTTCCACCACGAGAATACAGGCTTCATGAGTCACTGCAATGCGTCGGGAATCCTCTCGCGGCTCCGTCATCATATCGGCTCGATCGGCAATCATAACTGCCTTATTATTGTGTTTATAGCGATAATATTTCACCCCCGAAAGCAAGGCGAAGACAAGGAAGATCAAAAGTGCTATGCCCGTGATTAATTCCGGCAGTGCTCGCTCTTTCTCTTCGTCATAAAAAAGCAGCCAGCTAAGTGATAGGACAAAGATGAAAAAGAGGATGATAAGGGTCAAGGCGAGGCGATCGAGATTGAGAAAATCATAGCCCTGCATGGCGAGCCGGAGCAAGAAACCGTGTTTAGGATAGAGCTCCCTATCTTCACTGAGACCAATCACATAGTTCATGTTTGCCTTTGCGCCGCTGTGGGCGGAATCGATGTTCAGGGCTTTGAGGAAATATTGCACGGAAAGCCCGCTATCGCCTAATTGCCAATGCGTCACGCCAAGGTTGTAAAATAGGTCGGCGTTTTGCACACCGCTTTCTTCCAAGGCTTTGAGTCTTTCAAATTCACTGCCCCAAAGCGGCAAAAGCATCAGCAAGATAATCGAGAATATCCAGAGCTTTTTCATTGTTTCTTGCCTCCGTTTTTGATTATCTCGCGCACGAGTTTGCGGAAGAACACAAAGTCTGAGCTGATCTCAATAAAGTCCGCTCCTTGAGGCTGAAAGCGGCGGCTGGAACAGATTCCGAGGAAGTCGCCAATCTCCGCGATCAAGTCACGGTCTATGGCGAGCTCGTGCAGGCTCTCCAGTTTTTCATCGTTAGACATGCCCGTGGGGATGTCATATTTATCGAAAAGATAGCCCGTGAGCACCGTTTCGGCGTGAGAATAAAACCCCATATCGAGGTTTTTTGCCAAGTTCTGCGCTGTATCTAACTCTTTTTTGAGTCTGTTTTCTGCTCTTTTGATGCGGAAAGATTTGGGGTCACGCCGTTCTTGCGCGAGATTGCGCGAAACTCTCCAGGCGAAAATGCTCGCTATCAGGATGAGGCAAAGCGCCAGCCAATACCATATACGGTGGAAAAGGGGGCGGAAAGATGGATAGCTGTCGCGGTTGATCATGGGGCGGATCGTGGCGGGTTTATCGCCCTCCAAAAGTCCTGAAAAATATGAGGCGACATTGGCGCTTTTCACCTTCACGCTCTCGCTTTCGTCATTGTAAGTCCGATATTTGCCTGAGTCTGTGTCAAACCAGCTAAATTCAAGTGAGGGAATCTGATAGTTGCCCTTCTCGGCGGGCACGATTGTGTAAAAGAGTCGTCTGCTGCCCTTGATTCCGCCTTCGAGATTGTCAACGGGAACGGGGCTGGAAATCTGGGCGTTGGTGGAAGTAAGTTCCGGATTGCCGAACTGGTTGAAATTGCCTCTGCCGGCTATTCTCAGCGTTAAAGTAATGGCTTCGCCCAAGGCTATTTCCTTCTCTTTTACCTCGCTGGAAACCGTGAAGCTGCCCACTGCGCCGGTGAAGGACTTCGGCACGCCTTGCGAGGGGAGGGAGATGACTTCAAAACTCCTGTCTTCCGAGACCATTTCGAGATTTGAATAGCCAAATTCATAGATGCGAGCACTGCCTTTGAGTCGGGGAATCTTCAAGCTTCCCTCTTGGCGGGGCAAAAGGGTGAGCTTCTTTAACAATGCGCGTTGCATGCGCTTTCCTTTATGTTGAACGGTCTCATATTCGAGGCTGGTGGGCTGTTCAAAGATGCTCTTGCCATAGCCGGCGAAGTCGATTTCGTCATCAATACTGAAGGTGCGAACCATCTGATCTGTATAGAGATAGTAAGAGACGATCAGGGGCTCGCCTTTATAAACTTTGGATTTTTCCAGCGTGGCGAGGATCATGCTCCTGCCCTGCACTTTTTCGGAACGCCAAGGCAAGAAATCATCGTCTGAACCAAAGTTACCAAAAGGGGTGCTACTGCCTCTGCGCGAGGATGAGCCATCTCCCTTAATCACTTTGATATTAAAGGATTGAGTGGTGTAAACTTTGTTTGCAATAGTGATCTTCTGGGCTGGGATATTGATCTCTCCCTCGCCTTGGGGTGAATAGAAATAGGTGAAATTGCGGTATTGCTCGGAGCTAAATGTGCCGTTGATGAAGCTGGTGCTGCTGCCGGATGAGCCGCTCATATTGAGGAAAGTCATGCCTTCAATCTGCGGCGCGGCGGGTTCAGAGATGTTTATCCTTTTGCTGTCTTTAACTTGCAGGGTATAGGCAAGCCTGTCGCCGAGCTCGATTGTCAGCTTGTTTACCGATGCGGTTACGCTCAAACCAAAGAGGAAAAGCGGGAGTAGCAGTGTGATCAAAGCAAGTGTCTTTTTCATTGGCTCACCACCAGTTATCGCTTTTGGGAGGGGCTTGGGGACTGCTTTGGCGCCTATCGCGGGATTCCATATTGTCCAATGCTTCGAGGATGTTGCGAAGCTCTTGTTGATCTTGGTCTTGGCTTTCGTCTTTGTCCTCATCCTGATCCTGTTGCTGAGGCTCTTGCGGGTTTGACAGCAGCTTACTCAGCGCAAGTTCAAGGTTCTCTCGGGTGTCTTTGTCATCGGGATTTCTGAGGATGGCTTCTTCATAATACTTGATCGCTTTCTCCATGTCTCCGGCTTCAAAGGCGCTGTTGCCACGGTCATAGTGATAGTTGGCGTTGTCGGGCTCGCATCTCAGCGCTTCTTCGCCGAGCTCTGCGCTGGTCTCAAAGTCGCCTTCTTTATATTTTGCCTTGGCACGATTACTGAGCGCGGTGCCGTCATAATCCTTTGCCTTCTTTGCAAAAAGCTCTTCTGCCTTCTCATATTTACCGGCTTTATAGAACTCCTTGCCCAAGCTCGTAAAGAAGGCGTAAGGACGAAATAACAGCTCTATCACAAAGAGGATAACTATCAATATCGCAAGAGCTAAGAGGATTATATCACGACGTTTCATTGCCGATTCCTCTTTCTTTGGGAGATAAAGCTTTCCAGGACGATGAAGACGAGAGCGATCAAGATAAATAGGTGATATTGCTCCTTATAGACAGGGATGCTGCGGTTGGATATCTGCTTCTGTTCGCTCTGATAAATGTTTGAAAGGATGAGGCTTATCTCGTTGGCGGAAGGCGTGACGTGATAGAATTGTCCGCTTCCCGTCTTGGCGATGCGGCTGAGCATGACCTCATCGAGACGGCTGAAATGTTCAGCACCGGTGATGGGATTGCGGATCACTGAGCCCTCTGCAGAACCTACGCCCATGGTATAGATACGAACGCCGCTTGCGTGCAGGTCTCGCGCCTTGTTGAGCGCATTGCCGGGGATGTCCTCGCCGTCCGAGATGAGGATGAAAACCTTATTGCCAGTGCCGGCGTCAAAGCTCTGTAAAGCCAAATCAAGGGCGCTGCCGATGTTGGTGCCTTCTTTGATCGCAGAGTCCGGACTGAGCCCGCTTAAGACCATCTTAATCGCCTCACGATCGTCTGTGAGAGGACATTCCAAGACCGCTGCGCCTGCAAAAGAGATGATGCCCACCCTATCCGTGCCCAGTTTATCGACAAAGGCAGATATCTGGAGGATGGAGCGAAGCAAACGATTGGGGCTGATATCGGTGGCTTCCATACTCCGCGAGACGTCGATGGCAAAGATGATGTCCATGCCGCCCGTTTCCAGCTCGCGAGGGCGAAAGTCCCACTGTGGACGTGCTAAGGCAAAGACTAAGATGCCGAAAGCGATGATCAGGAGTATCAGTTTAAGCCCCGCATAAAAGGGGGAATGAGCGCCTAAGAATATCTCTTGGAAGTCCTCCGCCGCAAAGCGCTTGAACTTCCTTGCAAAGCGTTTGCCGTGGTGCACAACCAGCCAGATAAAGACCGGTATCAGAAGAAGTAGCCACAGGATGTCAGGATTATGGATATTCATCGGGCTTACTCCGGAAATACGGGCAGGATCAGCGCGCGAAGCACGATCTCAAGTCCCAAAAAGAAGAGTCCTAAGGCAAGAAAGAGGGTGAAATGCTCCACCCAACGATAGTTCAACTTTGCGGATATCTCGGTGCGCTGCATTAAGTCCAGCTCTTTCATGATCTCACGCAAACCCGCAGAGTCCGTAGCGCGAGCCGCCTTGCCAGTTCCGGTGATCTTTGCGATACGATGCAACATATCCATGTCAAGCTCGATGAGGGTAGGCACGTTGCGCGTTCTCCCCAGTGAATCCATGAAAGGGAAGGGCACCACTCCCCCGCTGCCGACGCCTATGGGATAGACCTTGATGTCCAGTGCTGCCGCCATCTGTGCTGCGGAGATGGGATCGATCTCGCCGCTGTTATTCACCCCGTCTGTGATGAGGATGACAATCTTGGACTCTGCCTCGCTATCTTTCAGGCGTGCCACCCCTTTGGCGAGACCCATGCCAATCGCCGTGCCGGATGCCTCGCGGTTCACATCCAGCTTGTCTAAAGCGTTCATAATGGCAGCATGATCATAGGTCAGCGGACTCGCCGTGATGGCATATTCGGAGAAAGCAACCAACGAAAACCTGTCGTTCGGCCTACGAGATACAAAGTCTTTTGCGATGTCAACCGCTGCTCTCAGCCTGTTCTTGGGGAGGAAGTCCAGCGCAAGCATGGAACCGCTCACCTCCATGGAGATCACGATGTCCACACCTTTCTTGCGATAGTCCCGCGTTGCGTAACCCCATTGAGGCCCCGCCAACGCAATGATTAGAAAGAAATAGCTCAGTGTACGTAATGCAGGATAGAGCCACTCTCCGAGGCTAAAGCGAGGCGCAAACTTCATGAGCAGGGAAAGCCTGTTTGCCGGAAGAGCCAGCTTGGCATCTGCCTTCCTCTTCACCTGAAACCACAGATACAACGGGATCAACAACAGCAGCAAGAGATAGAAAGGACGGACAAATCTAAGCATCTTGCACCGGCGCATATCGCCAAAAGAAGAGTTTAAGCTCTTGTGTCTTTGCTCTTATCTCGTGCAACTCAGGCTGAACGGAGGCAAACTTCACCATATCCGCATATACGAGAAAATACATGATCTCACGTCTATTCTCCGTGATGGCGTCATTCAGCGCGGAGGATATCTCAAAGGTGGTCATCTCAACGGCAGAGATGCCATAGTTACCGTGAATAAACTCACGCAGGATGAGCGAGAGGCGGAAGTGATATTCCAGCATATCGCTCTCGATGAGCCCGCTACGTTCCAGTTCTTCCAGCTCGTCCAAGGCGCGCTTATAGGGCAAGACTGGTGGGGCGGCGGGCACAGCAGGTTCTTCAGGCACAATCGGCGCAGGTTTCGGCTTCTTCTTGCGGGAACGAAGCCATGAGATGAGCACCATTAAAGAGGAGATCACCGCCACGAGAAGAAGAAGCACATACAGCCACAGCGGGACTTGCCAAGGATAGCTCTCCAGCGGCTTTATCTCGCGTAAAAGGGTGTCTTCCTCGGCACGGCTTCGCAAGACAAAGACGCGGAAAGCATCCGTCTCGTCGCCTGATGGGAGTATGCCGCTGCTCTTGAGCTTCAGTTTGGGAAAGGAGAGTGTTCCCGTTCTCAGCGGCATGAGGTCAAGCTCGGCATGGCTTCCCTCATCCTTGCGAGTGATGCGCTTATCAAGCACGCGAAAGGAGCTCAGAGTATCGGGAATCTCTATCTTTTTAAGAGGGAAATCAGTATCGATATTGAGGGTGAAGCGCGAGCCTATATGCAGGCTATCCGCACCTGTGAGGCTCTGAGAAAGCCCCGCCAACAAGGGCAAAGAGAGAACAAAACAGGCAAAAACAAGGTAAAACCGCTTCATCTGTGCTTCCTCATGTTTCTCAGCGCAAAGAACTGCCTCAGCTTTTGCACATAGGAGTCGCGATTGAGGAAGAGCAGATGATCCGCACCCATCTTCTTGATGCGCTCTTCCAGCTCTTCTTGCTCACGATCAACGAAGGCACGATATTGCTCTCTTATCTTCTTGGAAGAGGTGTTGAGCACGCCCAGATTCCCGTCTTCGGGGTCATAAAGCCTGAGATAGCCCGCTTTGGGAAGCTCCCGCTCGTTGTCATCCTGCACCTGAACCGCGATGAGATCATGCTTTTTTGCCAAGATGCTCATCTCTTTCTCATAGTCGCTATCATAGAAGTCCGAGAAAAGGAAGACTACGGCGCGCTTCTTGAGGATACGTGCGGCATATTCACAAGCGCCGGCGAGCGAAGTCTCTTTCCCGGCAGGTTCATGGTTGAGTATCTCCGTGAGTATCTCCAACGCACGATTGCGTCCTTTTGAAGGCGGGATATATTTCTCCAATTGGTCGGAATAGAGAATGAGCGAGATGCGGTCGGAATTTGCCACAGCGGAGAAGGCAAGCGTTGCGATAATCTCAGCGATACGCTCCTTTTTCAGCGCATAGGAGCTACCGTAAAACATCGACGCGCTATAATCCACGAGGAAGACCACATTGAGCTCCCGCGTCTCGCGATAGAGCTTCACAAAGGGCTGACCGAGGCGCGCGGAGACATTCCACTCGATATCCCGAAAGTTATCTCCCGGCTGATACTCGCGAACCTCGCTAAACTCTATACCTTGTCCACGGAAACTGGAATGATATTCCCCGCTAAATATCTCATTTACGATGTTTTTAGTCTTGATCTCAAGCCGGCGCACCTTTTTGAGGAGGTCGGCAGTGCTGATGAGTTGCAAGCTTCTCTCCCGCTTTATATTATGGAACTTCGATTTCGTCTAAAATCTTACCGATGATCTCCTCTGCGAGAATCTCTTCGGCTTCAGCTTCATAGGATGGGATGAGACGATGGCGCAAGACCTCACGTGCAATGGCTTTCACGTCATCTGGGATGACATAAGCTCTGCCTTCCAAGAAAGCATGAGCTTTGGCACCACGGGCAAGATAGATGCCGGCACGCGGTGAAGCACCATATTGGATGAGGCTTTTGAGCTGTCCCAAGCGCGGATAACGCTCAGGATGACGGGTTGCAATCACGAGATCGAGGATGTAATCCATGAGGCGGTCTTCCATGTGAACGCTGTGCATCACGCGGCGCAGTTCTTCGATGCGCGCAGGGCTGATCACGGGCTGAATTCCCGCTGGCTGAGGGTCCACCATGCGATTCAATATCTGCCGTTCTTCCTCTTTATTGGGATAGCGGATGAGCAATTTGAACATAAACCTATCGACTTGCGCTTCGGGAAGGGGATAAGTTCCTTCTTGCTCGATTGGATTTTGGGTGGCCATCACGAAGAAGGGATCGGGCAGCTTTTCACTTACATCGCCGATCGTCACCTGCCGCTCCTGCATTGCTTCCAAGAGGGCAGATTGCACCTTTGACGGCGCACGATTGATCTCGTCTGCGAGGATAAAGTTTGCAAAGATAGGCCCCTTTTTGGGCGTGAATTCTCCCGTCTTTTGGTTATAGATAAGAGTTCCTGTGATATCTGCCGGCAGCAGATCGGGCGTAAATTGAATGCGGGCAAAGCGTGCTTGCAGTGAATGAGCCAAGGAACTGACAATGAGCGTCTTAGCCAGACCGGGCACACCTTCGATGAGCACGTGACCATCTGCCAAGATAGCAATCAAGAGCCGGCTGATAATCTTATCTTGCCCGATGACTGCCTTGGCTATTTCTTCGCGGATAACTCTAAGACTTGCAGAGCTTTCCGAAACTTTTGCTTGGATCTCGTCGATTAACACAAAACCCCCTGATTGTGGATTTATTAATTATTATTTTAACGCCAAAACGGGAACCCGGCGAACATACCGAAATTCCCGATTGTCTATAAAAAAGCCGAGCCTAACCTAATTTATATTATTCGACGGAGACCGCTTTGCGGACTTTATTTGCCTTTAGGCAAGAGCTGCACACTTTAACGCGTTTCGTTCCGTCGTCAGTGATGGCGCGGATTGTGTGTAAGTTTGGATAGAATCTACGCTTGGTGGCGTTCAAAGCATGAGAGCGATGATTACCGACCTGGGCAGTCTTTCCACAGATGTCGCATATCTTTGACATGATAAACCGTTCCTTAATTATTTGATTTGAGTGCCATTAAAAATTACCACTCATTTTTGACAAGTATTTTTATTTCACCGTCTGCGGGAGGCGCACATCAAAGCGGCTGCCATGCGGTTCGACAGGGAAATATTCCATGCGTCCTTTGTGTTCCATCACGATTTTATGACAGATGGGAAGTCCGAGTCCTGTGCCACGCTGTTTCTCTTCCGTCACAAAGGGTTGGAAGATGCTGTCGCGTATGCTCATCGGCACTCCGGGGCCATTGTCGATTACGCTGATCTGCAGCCAGCCTGAGCTCTTGGTTGCCGTCACGCGAATCTCGCCCGGCTCGATCATTGCCTCGCTGGCATTTTTAATGAGGTTTTCCATCACGCGGCGGATTTTATTCTCATCAAAATAGACGGGCTCAGTGATCTTGTGTTCAAATACCAAATCGATATCTCTGCCTTTCATCGCTGTTTCATGGCACTTTTGCAGCTCTTCAAAGAAGCTGTTGAGATCCACTTTTTGGATGACGGGCGTCACTTCCACTCCACGCGCAAAGTCCAGGATTTCTCGCACCATTTGGTCGATGAGCCGCGACTGTTTGACGATGCTTTGGCTAAATTTGTCGCTATCGGGATAGAGATTTTCAATCAGTTGAGCGGTGAGGATGATGACCGTGAGCGGGGTCTTGATATCATGAATCACGCGACTGACTGCCATGCCGATGGTCATAAGACGATTTTTACGCAACATCTCATCGAGCAGCTCAACAAAGCGCTCATTGGTATCCCTCAGGCGCGTAGAAAGAGTCTGCATGAGATTGATCATCACCACGGGATGTTTGTAGGAAAGGCGCACAAACGCTTCTTTATTGATATCCAGAACTTCAACGTCTTCAAGGACTTCCACGGTTGCACTTCGCGGTGCATCGCTGATGATTCCCATCTCGCCGAAGACCTCGCCCTCTTGGAGCGTCGTGAGTTCCGCAAAAGGAGACTCCATGCTTTTGAGACTCTTTTTGATCGTCACTTTGCCCTGCATAATATAAAACAAAGAATTGGCGTTATCATGTTCTGTGATGATTAGATCACCCACTTTAAACTTACGCTTTTTCAAGTCTTCTTCATAAGGAACCAAGTCTTCTTCTTTGAGGCCTTGAAAAAGCAATATTGACTTACACGCTTCACTGGCTTTCATTTTTCCCCCTGCACATAGGTTTTTTCTTTTGGTAAAGACATTATAAGTGTGAAAAGCTGTCAAGCCTTTTGAACGCTCCACCGTTTATTTTAGCCTTTTTTGAAAATAAACCAGCATTTCTTGCGGGGATTTTTGTGCATAAATGTATTGATATGCAGTGATCACAGGTTTTTCTTGACAAGCATTCAGTTATTGCATATATAGTGCTCATAGCCTAAACTATAGAAACTGAATCCTTTATTAAAAAAACACAATCACGACTAAAACAAAATCAACAAGGAGTAAGACATGCTTATATCTCGCAAAACGACCATACTTTTAATTCTCGCCGTTCTCATGATCACAGGCGGGCTTTTTGCGCAAGAAGTCATGAGAATCACGCGCAAAGACAGAACAATCATCGACATCCCCACCTCGGAGATCGACAAGATTACTTTCCATGGTGGAGCTCCCCAAGTTCTGGACGATCAGCTCAGGGATGCAGACGGCAACGTCTATAAAACCGTGCGCATTGGAAACCAAGTTTGGATGGCTGAAAACCTTCGCACCACGAAGTATGCCGACGGCAGCCCGATTCCTGAAGTGCGGGACAACGACGCTTGGAAAGACAACAGCAACCCCGCCATGTGTTGGCCAAACAACGATAAAGCAAGCTATTCTAAAACCTATGGCGCACTCTATAATTGGGAAGTCGTAAACACCGAAAGATTGGCACCTCCCGGCTGGAGAATTCCCACGAGAGAAGATTTTGATGAATTGGTAGAGTATGCAGGCGCAAAGAATGCCTTCAAATTGATGACAAATCAAAAAGGCATCTGGATAAACGATAAGGGCACCAATGAGACCGGCTTTACCGCCACCTCCGGAAACAGAAAACATGACGGCGGCTTTTCCCAGTTCAACACCGTCAGCGGCTATATCTGGAGCTCATCCATAAATTTCGCAAGCCCAAACAATGCCTTCGGTTTAGGATTTAATTATGGTGGACACTTTGGTCTTAACACCTTCCGGCGTGCATCAGGCAATTACATCCGCTTCATCAAAGAATAAGCCAAACAAACCATAATACTATTTGCGGGATGGAGCCTCTATCCCGCTTTTTATTTCCCCAAAAACCACAATATTTCTCTCAACCTCTTCTTTTTTTGCCCAAAATAAAAGATTTATCTTGACTCAGAGGCTTATGGATTATTATATACTATGAAAACTAAATATCAGACTTTAGGAGGTTTATCATGTTTTTAAGCGGACAACAGCTTAAGCAAGTTTTTGACAAAGCCAAGAAGGACAGATTTGGCATAATCGCCTCGAACGTAGTATTTGACACACAGATCAGAGCACTGATTCAAGGTTATAACGCAGTCGGCTCCGACGGACTTCTGCAGATGAGCGCAGGCGCCTGCAAATATGCCGCCGGAGAGAGCCAAGACATCAAAACCGGAGCAAGACTCATATCTTCAATGATCCAAGTCTTTGCCTCCCAATTCCCCAAAAGCGGGGTGGGTTTACACATCGACCACGCCACGCCAAACTATTTTGATTTCATCGTTTATTGCATTGAAAACAAATTGGTGACCTCCGTGATGATCGACGCATCCCACGAAAGCCTCAGCGAGAACATCCGCATCACCAAAGAAGTGGTGGACATCGCCCACAAACACGGCATCCTCGTAGAAGGCGAGATTGGACACATCAAGGGCACGGAAGACGAAATCGTCTCCGACACCGAGCTCTATACCAAGCCGGAAGAAGCGCTGGAATATGTGCTCAAGACCAATGTCGATCTCTTTGCCGCCTCAGTGGGAACAAATCACGGTGTCTCCAAGGGTGAAAACATCGTCCTGCGCCTCGATCTCGTCAAAGAAATCGATGATTTGCTCATCAAAAACGGCGTCGAACGCGGCATCGTCTTGCACGGCGCATCCGGACTCACTGACGAACAGCACCATCTCGCCATCAAAAACGGGGTAGTGAAAATCAACAAAGATACGCACTATCAGATGGATATGGCAGAGGAAATTCAAGCATTTTGGGAAAAGGAAAAGTATGCAATCGTGAGACCGGATGGCGTCTCCGAAGCCGATTACGTCCCGAATAAAGGTAAATTTGACCCGCGCAAATGGCTTATCAAAGGCGAAAACAGGATGAATGAGACCGTTCAAGAGTTCTGCCGCCTCACCGGAAGCGCAAATAACAGCATTCTGCTATAGGAGAAAGAAAAACATCATGATTAGAGTAGCGATAAACGGATTTGGACGCATTGGCCGATTGGTCTTGCGCGCCATCCTCACCCACCATCCCGAGATCAAAGTGGTGGCGATAAACGATCTCACCGATGCCAAAACCCTGGCATATCTCTTTAAATATGACAGCGTTCACGGCATCTTCAACGCCGAGATTAGCCACACGGAAGATAGCATCATCATCGACGAACATCAGATCAAGATCTATTCCCAAAAAGACCCTGAAAGCCTGCCCTGGAAAGACCTCGGCGTGCAGTATGTGGTGGAAGCAACGGGAATTTTTAACACCAAAGAAAAGGCAAGTAAACACCTCGCCGCCGGCGCACAAAAGGTGATCCTCACTGCTCCTGCAAAAGACGAAGTGGATGCAACCATCGTGATGGGAGTGAACCACCTCGAGCTCAAAAGAGAGGATAGGATTGTCTCAAACGCTTCTTGCACAACCAACTGCCTCGCCCCCGTGGTGAAAATCCTCCACGATAACTTTGGCATCGAAAACGGGCTGATGACCACCATCCACGCCTATACAAACGATCAAAACATCCTTGATCTGCCCCATCGCGATCTCCGCCGTGCACGTGCCGCCGCGCTGAGCATGATCCCCACCACCACCGGTGCTGCAAAGTCCATCGGAGTGGTGATCCCGGAGCTCAAAGGCAAGTTTGACGGACTCGCCGTAAGAGTTCCCACCCCCAACGTTTCCTTGGTGGATCTGAACGTAAACCTCATGCGCGAAACCAGCAAAGAGGAGATCAATCAGGTGATGAAAGGCGCTGCATCCAGCTTCATGAAAGGATTTTTGCAATATGCCGATGAACCCATCGTATCCATCGATGTGGTCGGCAATTCCCATTCCGCAGTCTATGACAGCGGTAGCACCTATGTGCTTGGCAAGATGGCAAAAGTCCTGTGTTGGTATGACAACGAATGGGGCTATTCCTGCCGCGTCGTCGATCTTATCGAATATATGGACAAACTGTAGAGAAATATCAACAAAATTAATAAATCGCCCGGCGTCTTTTAAGAGGATTCCGGGCTTTTTTTTGCTCTTTTCCCATAGCTTCCTTACTGGGTTCTGGTCATGATATGGTCATGATGTGGTCATACCCATGACCATATCATGACCACATTACAAGCTGTATCCTATAGGGAAGCAAGGGTTTAGATGCTATGATTATTATCACATTATAGAGCTAAAAAACACCCGTTTTGCAAAGCTAAAACACATCACCAAATTAGAGGAAATATTCTTTGGGGTTGACAAATAATAGAAGCATATTTAGGCGTAGTTTTATGAGAAAAGAAAGGTTTTTATCAGACAATCAAATATCGGCAAAAAAGGCGATGCTTAGGACTGATAATTGCCTTAGAAAAAATATTATGACTTGGAGTTGCGTGTGAGAATTGCAAGCTATCTTCCCGAAAAGGTCTTACATAACGAGACCCTCTCCGAGCTTTTCCCCGAGTGGACTCCTAAGAAAATCGAGAAGAAGCTGGGAGTTCGTGAGCGCAGAATCGCTGCGGATGATGAGACCGCGCTGGATATGGCGATGAAAGCTTGTGAAAAGCTATTTGCAGCTATTGATAAACAGTCCATTGATTTTCTCTTGCTATGCACCCAAAGTCCGGACTATTATCTGCCGACATCCGCCTGCATTCTTCAGGACAGATTGGGTCTGAAAACCGAGATTGGCGCATTGGACTTTAATCTGGGATGTTCAGGCTTTGTATATGGTCTGTCTTTGGCTAAAGGCTTGCTTTCCGCAGGGGTTGCAACAAATATCCTTTTAGTGATGTCCGAGACCTACTCCAAGCATATTCACCCAAAAGATAAAGGAAATAGAAGCATCTTTGGGGATGCGGCTACGGCAACATTGATCAGTAAAGACATGCTGCCAAAAATCCATGAATTTGCCTTGGGAACAGACGGCAGTGGCTGGAATAATCTCATCGTTCTCAATGGTGGATTAAGAAATAGAGCCAAGCAAGAAGCGCTTGATTGGACGGATGAAAACGGTGCTTTGCGCAATGACGACATGCTTTATATGAATGGTCCTGAGATATTTAACTTCACGATTGAAGCTGTGCCCGCGTTGATCACACAGGTTTTAGATAAAAATAAGACCAGCCTCGAAAAGATCGATTATGTTATATTCCACCAAGCTAATCAATATATGCTTCAATATCTTAGAGACTTAGTTGGCATTGACGAAAACAAGTTTTACATCGATATGACGGAAACAGGAAACACCGTATCTGCAACCATACCCATCGCCTTAGAAAAATGCTTGAATAATGGCAGGATTAAGTCCGGCGATAATGTTTTGCTTGCAGGATTTGGCGTGGGCTATTCCTATGGCGCAACGATAATAACCATATAGATCATTGGGAGAATGAGATGACAATTAAAGATTTTTTGACAGAACTGGCAGAACTGATTGAGATTGAAGACGAACTGAGCCTTGATTCAAACTTGAAGGATTATGAGGAATTTGACTCGATGGCGATAATGTCTTTAGTTGCATTTGTGCACAAAAACTTCGGTAAACAGTATAATGCACGCCAGTTAAATCAGATTGATACGGTTGAGTCGCTTGTCGAATTGATCGGAAAAGAGAGTTTTACAGAATAATGATTTGGTCTGAAAATGCTTTAAAAGGCAAAAGAATCCTGATCACCGGCGCTTCTTCCGGGATTGGAAGGGCTTGCGCCATCTTGTGTAGCATGTTAGGCGCCGAGATCGTAGCTTGTGGGCGCAATGAAGAGCGGCTCGCAGACACAATCTCAAAGCTCTCCGGTAGCGGGCATCTCAGCCTGGCCTTTGATCTCAATAATGAACAAAATATTGAGGAAGAAATCAGGAAGCTAAAGGGAAGTAATCCCATATCTGGCTTTATTCATTCGGCTGGGATAGAAAGAACAAATCCACTCAAGACGGTCTATATGGACGACTTTGTGGAGATGTTTAAGACCAATGTAGCCTCGGCAACTGCGATAACAAAGCAGATTACCAAGCCCGGGATCTACGATAAAAATGGACTTAGCATCGTTTTAATCTCGTCAGTAATCGGCTTACTTGGAGAGCGAGGAAAGATTGAGTATAGTGCTACAAAGGCTGCTCTTTCCGGTTTGACCAAATCATTGGCTTTGGAGCTTTCGGCTAAGAATGTAAGGGTAAATAGCATCTCTCCTGCAATGATAAAAACGGAAATGTTGGATAGAATGTTTGAGGTTCTACCCCGAGAATCAGTGGCAAATATTGAAGGAAGGCACCTTCTGGGTATCCCTGATGTTCAAAGCGTGGCGAGTATGGCGGTTTATCTCCTCTCGGATGCGGCGCGATATATAACCGGGACAAATATCGTTCTTGATAGCGGATATTCAATGAGTTAGCATGCAATTTACATCAATTCCTTTTTTCATATTTCTCTTTGCGGTAGTTATCGCCTATTATGTTCTGCCATATAGATTTCGCAACTATCTATTACTTCTTGCGAGCTATTACTTTTATTTTAGCATCCAAGCGGAATATTTGGTATTACTAATAGCTTCTACTGCGTTTAACTACTGTCTTGGCTTGTTATTAGAGAAATATAGGGAAAAGAAGGGATTGCTGCTATCTGCCGGGTTGATTTTCAATCTCGGGCTTTTGTTCTTTTTTAAGTATTTCAACTTTTTTGGCGATCAAATCAATGCGCTTTTTTCTGCAGTTAGCTTAAATCTCACTATTCCGCATCATAGCCTCATCCTGCCCATCGGGATATCGTTTTATACTTTCATGGCGTTTGGCTATGTATTGGATGTGTATTGGGGAGATATCAAGGCGCAAAAAAACTTGCTCACATTCTCTGTTTATTTAGCTTTCTTCCCACAGATTTTAAGCGGCCCCATCGGAAGAGCAAAGAACCTGTTTCAGCAGTTCACGAATGAACATCCTTTTTTGTATGAGAACTTTTCTAATGGCTTTAGGCTGATGCTGTGGGGACTGTTTAAGAAAATGGTTGTGGCGGATAGCATTGGGGCTTATGTGGATGCCGTGTTCAATAATATTCCCATGCATTCCAGCCTTACTCTCATTGTGGCTGCTATGTTTTATCCTTTGCAGCTTTACGCGGATTTTGGTGGATATACAGACATCGCAAGAGGGGTTGGCAAGCTTTTCGGCTTTGATCTGATGGTCAATTTCAGAACGCCTTATGTGAATTCTACTTCAGTGACGGATTATTGGAAAAGGAATCATATATCTCTCACCACATGGCTTAAAGACTATATTTTCTATCCCTTTATGGGAATGAACACATCAAAAGCGAAGATATATCTTGGTATATCCTTGATGTTTTTGGTAAGTGGCATCTGGCATGGAGTTGGCTGGATGTTTATCATCTGGGGATTGCTCCAAGCACTGCTCTTGATAATTGAGGATGCAACCGGCTGGGGATCATTTAAAAAGGGGAATTTGTTTGCTGTTTGGGGCAGAAAGATATTTACTTATATGGTCGTGGCAGCAAGCTTAGTATTCTTCAGGCTTCCCGATATTCACTCATTAAAAGAGTATATTAGGTCTATTTCCAGCGCTTCGTGGCGATTGTTCACAGGTTCAAATACAACAATTCTTCATATATTGATCGCAGTTGTTACGCTGGTAATCGTCGAGATATTTATGGATAAAAAGCAGGCTGATCAGTGGATTGCTTCAAAAAGCCTGATGTTTAGATGGTCTTCATATCTCATTATTTCTTTGATAATTGCCTTGATAGGAGCTATTGATGGCGCGTCGTTCATCTATTTTCAATTCTGATGTGTCTAAGGTGGCAAAGAAGCTCACTTTGTTTATTGCGCTATTTTGGGCTATTAGTTCGTCCATATATCTCATCATTAACTATATGTATTTTCAGTCATTTGGAGGTAATTCCGGCGCACAGATAAACCATGTGATAAGAACAAATTATGATGCATACATCTTTGGCTCATCACGAGCATCTCGACACTATGATCCCGCCCAAATAAGCCGGCATCTTGGATTATCCTGCTATAATGCCGGATGCGATAGAAAGAATGCAACTTATCAATACGGTTTGCTTCAATTGCTCTTGGAAAATCATGTGCCAAAGCTGATAATCTATGAAATTGACGACTTGTCTGAATCCCTTAATGGCAGCACTATTGACCTATATCCATACTACTATAAATACTCATTTATCAGGCAGTTGCTCCACCAAAGAGACAAATGGTCGAGAATCAAGTTCCTGTTTCCTCTTTATTCGTATAACATCAAAGTCTTTACTATAAGCAAAGGTTTTATTCTATCTACTCCGCCATTTGAAACCGGTTTCAGGCCGAAAGATGGTGGGATGCACCCGGGCGAGGTGAGAAAAATAAGGGAAACTGCAGGCATTGAAAAGCCCGATGACCCTGTTGACTATCTGGCGTTAGACAGTTTCAAAAACTTCGTTAGAACCTGTAAAGAGAATAATATAGAGCTGGTGTTTTGTCATTCACCCTCTTACGCGCCGAGTAAGGCTGTCGGCTTGGATTATGTTAGGTCAATCGCGGCAGAAATTGATGCGCCGGTCTATCTTTATGGCGAGCATGATTCATTTGTCTATCATCCTGAATTGTTTAGAGATGCAGGACATCTCAACAGAGAAGGCGCAGAACTATTTACGAAGATGTTAGCTCATGACATAGTCATTGATATGGGTAGATAATTATTTGTAAACTAAAGGTGGCATTCAGCTCGTGATCCGCCAATTTGACAAAGCTAAGAGAAGCTCCAATTCACCAGAAAATAGCAATCAATAAACAGCTTAAACACTCTTAATTACATGAACAAAAAAGAGGCATGGGAAGCCGTCTTTTGCTTAAAACCAATACTTTTGAGATGATATTAACAAATAATGCCGATTATCCTCACTTTTTCATTGACACATTGAGCCCATAGTTCCTCATGGTATATAAGGGTAAAAGTATAAGAATATTATGGAAATTATTAGAACAGAAGCTTTGATTAAAGATTACGAGCTGGGAAAAGTTAAGGTTCGCGCGCTCGACGGGATCGATATATCCATCAATTCAGGTGAATTTGTGGCGATCATGGGACCCTCCGGCTCAGGCAAAAGCACGCTCATGCATATTATCGGGTGTTTGGACAGCCCCACCGCGGGTGAGTATTACCTCGATTCCGTGCTCGTGAGCAAGATGAGTAAATCCGCCTTGGCAGGTGTGCGCAATAGCAAGATTGGCTTTGTTTTTCAATCCTTTAACCTCTTGCCGCATCTAAATATTCTCAAAAACGTGGAACTGCCGATGATGTATGGTGGACTCTCCGCTTCAAAACGAAAGGTGAGAGCTCAGGAAATCCTCGAAGGTGTAGGACTTGCAGACAGGCTGAAACACAAGCCGGGCGAGCTTTCCGGCGGTGAAAGACAGCGCGTTGCCATCTCTCGTGCGATTGCAAATAATCCTTCAATTCTCTTGGCAGATGAACCCACGGGCAACCTCGATTCTCAGGCGGGCGGGGATATTCTTGAGATTTTTGACCGCCTCCACAAAGAGGGAAATACCATCATCATGGTGACCCACGATCCCATCGTTGCAGAGCGAGCGCAACGCATCATCAGGATCAAAGACGGACTTATCGACAATGGCGATCTCGATAGCTGAATCACTGCACATCGGGCTTTCCGATATCACGACGCGCAAAGTTCGCAGCATCGCCACCATCTTTGGAATCATCTTGGGCGTGATCTCGATTCTCGTGGTTCTCGCCATCATCAACGGCATGAATGCATCGACTTTAACCTGGATGGAACAGCGCGGCGGCACAAGTAAGGTGGATGTTCAAAGAAATTGGAACTATGATTTCTCCAAAGGTGGAGAGGCAAATCTGAGCTTGGCGGAAGTGGAACAAATCCGCAAAATGATCCCCGAGGCAGTGGCGTTTAATTCGCAGGTCAGCTTGTATTCTCATAACGAGCTAAAATATCGTGGACTAAGCTATTATAGCACTGTATCGGGAGTGTTGCCGGACTATTTGCAGGTGGAGAATTGGGGCGTGAGCGAGGGTAGATTCATCACCGACTTAGATGTGCGCGAGAGTAGTAATGTGATTGTTTTGGGCTCATCCGCTGCACGTGACCTCATCGGCACTAACGACGTGGTGGGCAAAAAGATAAGCCTCGGCAATAATGTTCTCGAAGTGATCGGCATACTCGATGAAAAGAGTTGGGATAACAAGCAAAGCGGGAGTTTTGGCGGGAATATGTTGGAATATATGAATCAACAGTCCTTCATCCCCATCTCTACTGCGATAAATAGATTTGATAACACCATGAAAGTGAGTTCCTTGCAGGTGACGGCGCAGAGCCCGAATCAGGCACTGACACTGCAAAAAAAGCTGGATCAGATCTTGCTCAATCTCAAACAGGGCAGAGAAATCTTTAGGGTGAGTTCCGCACAAGAAGGGATCATGCAGATGCAGGCTAATGCACGCATTTTCAGTATGGTATTTGTCCTTATCTCGGCAATTTCCTTGCTCGTTGCAGGGATCGTGATCATGAATATCATGCTGGCATCGGTCAAAGAACGCACGCGTGAAATTGGCGTTCGCATCGCTGTCGGTGCGCGTCGCATAGACATCTTCATCCAGTTCATGATCCAAACGGTTTTGATCACCACCTTAGGTGGAGTCTTAGGGATCGGCTTGGGACTCTTGATCTTAGACAATATCAGTGCCTATTTGGAGATGGAGATGATAGTGGATTTTAGGATTATGTTTAGCTCGGTTTTGGTCTCTGTCGTGGTGGGCCTGGTCTTTGGGATCATGCCTGCGCTGAGAGCCGGTAATTTAGACCCCGTGGACGCCCTAAGAGAGGATTAGAATGCGAAAAAAGAGAGTTGGTATTTTGCAGATGCCGGTCAACTACGTTAAGAGAATGCTTAACCACGCCGCTTCAAGGCTCAAAAGCAAGGCTTGGAGAAAAGCTACTTGGAGCAAGACAATCATCTTTTTCAAGCTCTTTATCAAGAGGATCAATGAGGAGCGCATCCCGCGTGAATCCGCCGCTTTGGCTTATGTCACGATTCTTGGCTTCATCCCCTTTATCACGTTCATCATCATGATTGCGCCAGATTTGCCCTTTTTTAACGTGAAAGGCAAGATTGCGGATGTGGTTGCACAACACTTTATCCCTGGTTCGGCTCAGGCGGTGATGGATATGATCGGCGATATGATTTCGCGCAGGATGAGCCTGAATATCATGGCTTTCTCCATCCTGCTGATCTCGGCATATCTTTTGTTCAATAACATCCAGCGCACCTTTGATCGCATCTTGAGCACTCAGACATACGAGAAAAATGATATCATCTCGCAATTTGTGAAGTTTATCGGCACTCTTGTTTTTGGTCTGATCATCTTGGTCTTGCTCTTTTCCAGTTCATCTTTGCCCATCATCTCGCGCATCGTGAAACTGAGACTCTTTACGTGGATGACTTATATCTTGCCCTTTATTATGCAGTTTTTCTTGCTGTATTTCCTGTATATATTCTTCCCTTCGGTGCGCATCAAAAATCGCAGCATCATCACCGGAGCGCTGTGGACAACCGTGATCTGGGTTTTGCTCAAGAGCGTGTTTGACCAATATATCTACAATCTCACCAGCTATCAAGCGGTGTATGGAGTCTTGGCGGCGCTGCCCATCTTCCTCTTTTGGATTTATGTGAATTGGATCATCATCCTCAGTGGGGTGGTCTTGGTCAGCATTCTTGATGAAAGAATCAGGCGCGATCTGACCCAAAAAGATAATGAACACTATGTGAAAATCAGCATTGAAATGTTTAGCGATAAGAATCTCAATAAAAGACTCGAAGATTATGTTTTAAAAAATAGTATTAATGATTTGGTCGAAATTATCGACGAGGACGAAGACGAATGAAAAAATATGCATTGATCAGTGTGTCGGATAAAAGCGGCATAGACAAGCTCGCTGTGGAATTGGAAGCCTTAGGATATACCATTCTTTCTACTTCAAATACAGCGCTGCATCTTAAGAAGTTTTGCAAAAACGTGGTGGAAATCAGCGATTATACGGGTTTCCCGGAGATACTGGATGGGAGAGTGAAGACTTTGCATCCTTTTGTTCATGGCGGCATCTTGGCAGATAGGCAAAAAGATGCTCATATGAACTGCCTTAATGAACACGGTATCGGACAGATAGACGTGGTGGTGGTGAACCTATATCCCTTTGCCGAGGTGAAAGCAAAGGAAGGTAGCACGCATGAAGAAATCATCGAAAACATCGATATCGGCGGCCCCACCTTGATTCGCGCGGCGGCAAAGAACTATCGAAACGTCACCATTCTCACCGATGAAAAGGACTATGAGCCCACCTTGGAACACCTCAAACAGGGCAGCGAAATCCCGGAATGTTGGAGCCTCTATTTGGCTCAAAAAGCTTTTGCAAAGGTCTCATATTATGACGATATGATTGCGGGATATCTTGAGGCAGAACGCTCTGAAACCGCTAAAGAGAAGGAAGTTCCGGAGTTCATCGATCTCACGGCAAAGCTCGATTTGCAGCTTCGATATGGCGAAAATCCGCATCAAAAGGCAGGATTCTATACCAATCGACAGGATGGCTGGATTTGCTCTCACGGCAAGGAACTCTCTTTCAATAATATCATGGATATCAATGCTGCGCTCAAGGCAATACGCCTCTTTGAAGAACCCAGCGTGATCATCTTTAAGCATTGCAATCCCTGTGGAGTGGGAAGCGGGGATACTCTCGCCGAGGCATATAAGCGCGCTTTTGCAACCGATACCGTGGCGCCATTTGGCGGCATCGTTGTGGTGAATCGCAGTCTGGATCTGGAGACTGCCGTGATGATCAATCGCATCTTTACCGAGATCATCATCGCTCCCGCATATGACGAAGGGGTGTTTGAAGTGCTCACGAAAAAGAAAAACCGCCGTCTCATCACATTTGATCCCGAAACCTTGATCAAACCGAGCAATCCCATTGAAATCAAGACCATGCTTTGGGGCTATTTGGCTCAACAGTGGGACTCTGTGAATGAGGATATCAACGATTGGCGCGTAGTAACAAACCGTAAGCCGACAAAAGAAGAATTTGAAGCCATGCTTTTTGGCTGGAAAACCGTATCGCTACTGAATTCAAACGCCATTGCGCTGTGTTATCCGCAGCAGGCAATCGGGCTGGGTATAGGCCAGACCAGTCGCATCGATAGCGTTTCCATATCCATCTGGAAGGCACGGAAGTTTAAGCATGACTTGAACTTGGCTGTGTGTGCATCCGATGGGTTCTTCCCCTACCGGGATAGCATCGACGAGCTATATCAGGCAGGCGTGAAAGCCGTGATCCAACCCGGCGGTTCAAAGGGTGATGAGGAATGCATCAAAGCCTGTAACGAGCTTGACATGGCCATGATCTTTACAGGATTCCGTCATTTTAGGCATTAAAATGTTTGACAGATTTCGCCGCTGCAAAAGATTGGCAGTTACTGACGCGGAGATGTGTCCGAGCTGGCTGAAGGAGCACGATTGGAAATCGTGTAAACGTGTGAGCGTTTCTAGGGTTCGAATCCCTACATCTCCGCCACTTTTTTTGCGCAATTTTAAGAGCAGTTTTGGCGAGTCAATTCTATATTTCCTTGCTAAATCCAACTTTTTAGCAGATAATAATTTTGATATTACAAGGAGTTTATCATGAAAAAGAAGACAGTTTTCATTATCATTATAGCTGTTGTTATTGTTTTAATGATGATTACAAGATGTGTGGGCAAGAAGTTTGATGACCTTACCGGCACAAAACCTACGAAGATCGAAGATGATTCTTGGTTGAGCATCAGCCCAGAGGCATCCGTTCCAGAGTATTCGGAAATGGAAGCTTTGGCTTTGTTTGGGAAACGGCTTGAATCGCAAAGCGTTCAATCTATGATACTTAAAATTCAGGCAGCAAAGGATGATAAGCGCATCAGCGGCATCTTGCTCGAGCCGAGTTTTCTGCAGATGAGCCTGCCAGCCATGAGTGAATTGGGGCTTGCGCTCGATTCTTTCAAGGAAAGCGGGAAGCCCGTCATCGCCTATGGAGATTTCATCCAGCATGGAGACTATCTTTTAAGCATCTATGCCGATGAAGTTTACATGGATCCCTCCGCCTCGGCAGGATTGATGATCAGCGGTGTTTCGGCGAGCTTTACCTTCTATAAAGAGCTTTTTCAGAAGCTGGGCATGAAAATGCATGTCATCCAAGCCGGAGAGTTTAAAGGTGCGGGCGAACCATATAGCCAAACCTCTCTCTCACAAGGAACTAAGGAAAATATTGATGCGGCGCTGAAAGACCGCTTCGATCAAATCGTAAACCACGTTGCCAATCGTCGAGGCCTCACTCCGGATGATGTCCGCGCAGTGTATAATCTGAGAGAAGATTTCATCCTTAAAGCATCTGTTGCCAAAGAGATGAAGCTCATTGATCACGACAAGAGCCGCAAAGAACTCTTGGCAGATAAGCTGATCGACGAAGAAAGAATTGTGAAAATGTCTGACTATACGACGACGAGCAAAAAGACGAAGCTCGATGGCATCGCACTCATCTATCTCGAAGGCGAGATATCTTCTGCCACGGGCAGAGGACAAAGCAATATTTCACTGACAAAGATCAAAAGGATCATTGAAGATGTCAAGAAAGATAAGAGAATCAAAGCTGCGGTAGTAAGGGTTAACTCCCCTGGTGGCAGTGCTTTGGAAAGCGAATATATCTATCGTGAACTCAAAGAACTTGCTTCTCAGATGCCTCTGGTTATCTCCATGGGCGGAACTGCCGCCAGCGGTGGATATTATATCTCCTGCGCCAGTGATTACATCATCGCTGACGAGGCCTGTCTCACGGGCTCAATCGGCGTCATCATGGTCTTGCCGGAATTTGCCGGAGCAGCCCAGAAAGTAGGGCTGCGCTCCCAGACGATCAAATATGGCAAATATGCCGGAGCATTGAACACGCTTGAACCTCATTCCAATGAACTCATCAGCTCTCTAAAGAGAAATTCCGTATTAACTTACGATGAGTTCAAGTCTCGCGTAATGGAAGCCCGAAACATCGATTATAATGCAATCAACAGCATCGCTGAAGGTAGAATATTTGGTGCAAAAGATGCTCTCGCACTGAACTTGGTCGATGAAATTGGCGGCATCGGAGACGCAGTTGCAAAGGTTGCCGAATTGGCAGAAATCTCAAACTATGAAGTCAAATATTTCCCGAAGAAATACTCATTCTTCGATTCTTTAAAAGATGGAGATTTCCTTGGCTTAACCCTTTCAGATATCATAGGTTTATCAAAATGGGATAACGAAGCTATGTTGATGAAAAGGTTGGAAAACATCGATCCCTATCAATGGCAATATCTCTGTCCCGTAATGGTTGAATAACAATGAAAAAAGATAAGATTAACACAGAAATAATAGTCAACGTCCACCCCTTGGAAAAGCGGGTCGCCGTTCTTGAAGACAACCGCCTTGCTGAGCTCTTTGTGGAACGCAAAGACAAGCAAAATCCGGTTGGAAATATCTATAAAGGCATCGTCAAAGACGTGCTTCCCGGCATGGGAGCCGCCTTCATCGAGATCGGGCTGGATCGCACTGCATTCCTGCACTATAGCGACATCGTTCTCGATTTTTTGGAGATCTTTGAGGATGATGAAAAGCCGAAACGACTCAATCCGGCGGATAGCTCGCAAATCAGAGAGCTGCTCAGGCCGGGACAGGAGATCGTCGTGCAAGTTCAAAAAGGGCCGATCGGCTCCAAAGGCGCAAGACTCACGGGACAGATCTCACTGCCCGGCAAGTATATAGTGCTCTTTCCAAATAAGAATAAGATCGCTGTTTCGCGCAAGATTTATTCGTCCGGCGAACGTAATCGCATCCGCAATATACTCAATGAAGTTCGCGTTCCCGGCTTTGGGATAATCGTGAGAACTGAGGCAGAAAATGCTGATGAAGACGATATTCAAAGAGAATATAAGGCTCTGGTCAAGACTTGGAAACTGATAGATAAACAGCTCAAACACGCCAAGTCGCCGGTCTGTGTCTTCGAAGAAAATGCGCTCGAAAACTATCTCATCCGTGACCTTTTTGGTGAGCATGTGGATAGATTGGTCATCGACGACAAGGCTTTCCACAGCCGCATTATCGATCAATTGCAAGAAGTTTCGCCGGATCTCATCCCGCTCGCAGAGCTCTATAAAGAGGATTCACCGATCTTTGACGCTTGGGCGATCGAGAAAAAGATCGAGACGATATTCCACTCGCGAATATACCTCCCCTCGGGCGGAAATATCAAGATCGAACAGACCGAAGCATTGGTCGCAATTGACATAAATACAGGCAGTTTCACCGGCAAGAGCAGCTATGAAGAGACCGTGAAAAAGACCAATCTCGAAGCGGCTGCAGAGGCGGCACGACAGATCAGGCTCCGCGACCTCTCCGGCGTCATCGTGATCGACTTTATCGATATGAATGATGACAAGGCAAAAGCGGAGGTCTTAGAGCTCTTGCGCAGAGGACTCAGGCGAGATAGAGCGAAGAATAAGGTCTATCCTTTCACCGAGCTGGGCATGGTCGAAGTCACGCGTAAACGCATGCGCGCCACCATCATGGCAAACCTCTCCGAGCCTTGTCCGATGTGTAACGGCAGCGGGCGAATACTCAGTAAAGATGCCGTCACCATGCGCATTTTCCGCTGGCTGGTGCGTAGTGATTATTTCATCCGCAACGAGCGCATGCGCGTCATGGTTCATCCCGAAATGCTCAGCCATCTCAGGACGCATAACGACGAGTTTCTCAACTATAAAGATCAGATAGAATTTGATTCTGATACCTCCGTGCGCCCGGATATGTTCAAGGTCTATAGCCTGCCCGGGATGGAGGATATCACCTCTAAATATTCGTAAATTGAGCTTATGTCAGTTCAGAGGCATCCAGTTTTTGGATGCCTCTTTTTTTGGGCTGTTTTTGCGCTTGTGTTATCGAGTGAGACTTGCTATAATGTATTCAATCCAAAGAACATAAGCCCTATTTCTTAATTTTGCCTCAATTTATTGCTGTAATTATTCAATAGTCAAAATTCCAAGACCCCTTATAACATATTGTGTTGCCGCTTCTTACCTATTGGGTTCAGCTTATCGTTTGGTGATGATACGCTCATGCCCATGACCACATCATGACCGTATCATCACCAGAACCCTATAAGGAAGCTATGTGGAAAATTTGTTATTTATGGCAGAAAAAACAAATGTGAAGCACTGAGACAAAGCTGTTTCCAAGAAAATGCCTCGCCTTTGGGCTTCACAAATGTTTATAGTCGGGGTTTAATTATCTAAGCTTGAAGTGAGCTGTGAGCGTTACACTGATGCTTTTTTGTCTCGTGGAAGTGTTGTAGATGCCATAGTCCGACACATCGGTCGAATATGGTTCGGTGATCTGAAACACTCCGGCACGTGCTTCACGCAGCTTGCCCAGCTTGGTCTTTGCAGAGCCGGCAATCTCGTTTGCGCGGGCTAAAGCATCGGAAGTGGCGTCGGATAAAAGTTCTTGCTTGAGTTTGGGAAGCTCGGTGTAGAGATATTCCAGCCGTGATTCCTGCAAGATCATGCCTCTATCGGCGATAAAAGCGGGGTCAAGAGCCAGTTCTTCTATCTTGTCGAGTTCACTGGAAAGCAAGAAGAGGCTTTGGTTTAGGTTGTGTCCCACCACTTTTCCATATTGGTCATATTGGTTATAGCTGCTAATGGGCATCACGCTGATGTCCTTTGCGGGGATGCCTTGTTCGACGAGATAGGTCTTGAAGGCCTTCACGTCTTCGTTCATGGACTTATATCCGCCTGTGATGCCGCCGGCTGGGACATATTTCTGCACGGTGACGTTCCACTTAACGAGGTCAGATTCAAAGAGTTTGCTGGAGTAGCCCACCACTCTCAGGCTGGTGTCACCCTGTCTGCTTTGATAGAAAAACAGGCTGAAAATGCTGATGCCGATGATGAAGCCGATTGCTAAGACGGCGTGTGGGTTCTTTGAATATTTGAGCCAGATGAGGGTGCCGATGGCAACAACTGCCAGGGCGAGAATGATATACCAAGACATTTTACCTCCTCGTAAAACTTAATTGTCTTTAATCAATAGTGTTAGAGCAATCCCCATCTCCTGCGGAAAAAGAGTTCCACGCAGAAGACGAGTAAAAACAGTGATAATATATACCACTTTTTGTAAAGTTCAAATTCAATTATGCGAACGAAGCTCTCTTTCTCGGCGGGCAAGGGCTGAAAGTGCTCTGCTTCTTCGAGGCTGAAAAGCTCTCCACCGCTTTCGGCTGATAGGTATCCCAAGAGCGAGAGGTTGAAGCCGTAGTCGCGCTTTTCCACGCTCTCTGGTTCGATCATAAACCTGCCGCGGGACTCTTTGCCGCTCTTTTGGTCGCTGATCTCAAAGCTATATTCGCCGGGCTCTTTGAGGCTGAATAGGATGGCAAAATCATCTTGTCTTTCCACCAAAAAGTCTTCAAAGGCCTTGTTTCCTTTGTGGTCAAAGACGCTGAGCAAAGGCTGGCTATCCAATGCACGGGAGCGGATATCATCCTCGGAACGAAGGCTGATTTCTATCTCTTCACCTTGTAGCCAACTGTTCTTATAGACTGCACTGAAGGAAGATAACGACTTATTGCTCAGCCAGGTGATGAGATTGACCATCATCTTTTCATAGCCTGCGTCGGGGCTGTTTAACTGCCAGCGCCAGAGGTTGAGGAAGCTCAGCGAGATGCTTCTTTGTCCGCCGTTTTCGAGGATAGCAATCGCCGGCGAGTTCTGCGGATTGTTAATCGTGGCAAGGACTTGCGCCTTCTTTGCAGTGGTGAGATAATAATAGTCCAAAGGCGGCAATTTGGAGACTTCTGCCGAGAGCGGGCTGAGCATGGGATAGTTTGCTGCGCTCGTCTGCGTGCGGATGAAGCCCTGATAGCTGCTGGTGATATTGGACGGCAAAAGCGGTAGATATGTGCTGAGTTCGGGAAGGGGCATCCCCAGGAACATCAGTCCTGCGCCGCGCTTGAGCTTCTGATCCAAATAGCTCTGCAGCTCGAGATTAAGCTTCAGTTTGCCGTTGTTGATGATGACGATTGCGGCGGGATCGGGCTCAGCGGTCAAAGTTGCCGGCTTTTCGCTCTTGAGTATCCTGTCGTCGCGCACTTGATAGGACTGTTTTTCCCAGCGGGGATTGCCGGCTATCGCATCGAGAATGAACATGTTATCCCAAGCAGGAGCATCGGAAAACACCACGATTCTCTCTTTCTCTTTGAGCACTTCGATGGCACCGGGCAGAGAGTTGTTTCCCTGCCTCTTCTCATCTCTTAAGGGCGATACTTCCACCGAGAAAGCGAAAAATCCAAGCTGGCTAAAGCTATGCACGAATTCAACTTCCGTGGGCTCGCCTTCCTTGAGACTGACTTTTCTTTCTTGGACTGTTTTATCGCCTACTTTGAGCCTGACGCTTGCCTCGCCGCTGTATTCATGAGCCACGAGCTCGGCTCGGATGATGCTATTCTCATTTCTATAGGCATAACGCTCTGACTTTAGTTTACTTAGAACGAGATCGGCAGAGCTCTCGCGGAGGGTGTCTGCAAGTGCAAAGATCGGCTTATCGAGCTTTTGCACGAAGCCAAAGTCACTGTCTCTGAGCCATCCATCTGAAGCTAAGACAATCTGTTGCACTCGAGAAAAGTCCTTCTCCTCAGCCAGTGAGACCAAGCTTTTACTTAGCAGGCTGTTGTCTTTCTTACCGCCGAGGCCATCGGCAAAGTCATATTCCAGAACATCATAGCCTGCTTTGCGATATCTCTCTTTGAGCTTCGTCGTGGCAGGGTTGAGCAAGTCTGCCTTCTTTTTGCCATGATGCATAAGCTCCATAGAGAGCGAATTATCGGTCAAAAACACTACTTGTGGGGCATTTGCACCTTTCTTGATGAAGTGAATAACCGGCTTAAAAAGATAGCTGAGCAGGATGAAGATGGCGATTGCTCTGAGGACGATGAGTAGGCTCCGCCTTGCTTTGGACAAAGCAGGTTGGGGGCTGTGATACAGGATCGCAGCCCCCAAGATGGCAATAATCAGAGCAAATAGCCAGATCATTAGAAGTGGAAACTCAAATGGCTGCCGAAGGAAAGTCCTCGCGTCTTGTCATTTGGGAACAGGCTGTTACTGGTTTGCAGTGCGATGCCAAAGTCGATGCTTTCACTGGTCACCCCTATCCCATAGGAGGTCTTGAGCGGGCTCTTGCTATTTCCCGGCGCAATACCGAAGCTGATCGGCAAGAACTTCACCGGCAAGAGGCTTGCACCAAAGCTGATGCGTCCCCATTTATCCGTGACGGCAGAGGATTTGATGCCATGCACCCAGTCTGTGGAAACAGTGGCATATTTGGTCTTATAGAGCAGAGCCAATCTAAGTTCGGGCGGGATCTTGGTGGAAAAAGGCTTGATCTTGTTCTGTTCAAAGTCCACTTTGAGATAGTCTTCTTCGAGGTTTGCGGCATAGAGATCATCGGCAGAGATGCTGAGCGCATGTTCGACCGTCATCACCCGCCAATTGATGAATCCCACAATGTTATCCACCGTGAGACCAAACTCAAGCCCGTCATACACTTCGCTATACATGCCAACCATCGCCTTTAGTCCACCGCCGCCAACTCCCGTTTTGAGGACGAGGTCTTGATGAACGGTAGCTCCTTCGCTGAGCGTGTTGCGGATGATTCCATCATATTCGATGATATCCGTTCCAAAGAGACCGGCAAGCAGGCTGGCAGAGGCACCGACCTTGATTTGAGGCCAATTCTCCGGGATGTAAGGAATAGAAATATCCCCGATTCCAAAGGTGAAATCAATGTATCCCAAACCGGACAAATTGGTGTCGCCCAAGCTAAACTTATATTCCTCTTCCGTGAGACCATAAAAAATCATGTCCGTAACGTTCTTACTGATCGAAGCCTTGCCGGAAAGATTGAGCGTGCTCGAGAAAGCTTGATTGCCAAAGTTCATCCCAAATAAGCTGATATTGGTGTTCATATCACCTCTGAGGCTGGTGTGTAAGTCTTTCAGGATATACTGTTTATCGGCAACAGAAAGGCTATCGCTGGTCACGAAGTAGTTATATGTGTCCACATCGAGAGCGTTGTTGCTGAAAGAAGCGGTAACATTGGCAAACGGGAGCCAGAGATCGACTCCGGTTTTTGAATTCAGCTTTGCAGGGTTCCAATAGTTCGCCTCGACCCCTTGGGCACGAAGCATATAGCTATCGGCATAAAATACTGACTTTGCAGTGCTTATTCCCCAAAGTTGACTAACAACAAGAAGCAGGATAACGATGCTAATCCGTTTCATTTTACTCACCTCCACCTATAAGCACTTTTGCAGTCACCATGCTGCGGAGCTCGATATAGTCCATTTCTCCTGCATGGATTGTGATCGCTTCTCCTTGAGTATCCTCAAAGCTAAATCTCCATCTGAGAAAGATTTCTGGGTTTGAGAATATCTTCAGTTCTTCTTTTTCCAGTTTGAGCGGGATGATCTGCGACTCCCCATCACTGGCTTCATATGAGAGCAAAGTTATGCTTTTTGCAAAATCAAAAGTGCTGGGGTTATCGGGATCGATCTCATCATTCACAGAGAAATATACTTGAACATTTCCGCCCAAGGGGAGTTTATTTATGAGATCAAAAGCCATCTCTGCTTCCATAACTCGTTTATTGAAGATATCTTGGTTGTCGTCGCTGATTTCCACGCGAACCGATTCCTGGATTGTGATTGGGGTATCTTGCAAAATGAATGTGAAAGGTGCTCTAATGCGATAATCAGCTTGAATCGTGTTTGTTGAATTCACCCTTCCACTGCCGGACTGGGTTGATATAACGAACTTTGCATTCTCCATTAGGATTTTTGTGGGCATAGCTTGCAAAAGCGTGTTCAATCCATTTTCAATACTTAGATGAGTGGTGCTTGGTCCCGTTGAGCTTGCTGCTTCAATGATGAAGTTATTGCCATTGTCATCTTTGATCGGGATCACCTCTGTGCCATGGATACCTTCGGCGACAAAACTACCTTCAAATTCACAGCTAAAACCAATCTGATTTACCACATCGATGAGGAGGGTAGCTTCCTGCAAGGTTATGGCTTCATTGATGTTCTGAGGATATTCGATCTCAATCGCGGTGCTGCTTTCGTTCATACTTATTTCATAGTCGTTTAAGACCCCATGAAACTCGGAGAAATGCAATGGCTGATTGATTTCTATGCTAAATGTTGCAATGATGCTTCCCTGCGGTAAACCCGAGGTGCTGCTTGCGTTTACAACGATATTCTCTAATTCTTCACCGTGGTCTTCATCACCAAAGTGATAGCCTGAAATATTGATGTTTTGCCATCCTGAGCCCGCGCCGGACTCAATCTTCAAGCTCTCACCGAGGTCATTTCTGATATTGCTTAACTCGATCAAAACATCGGCTGAAGACTCGGTGATATCAAATTTATATCTAAGAAATCCGCTTTCCACTCTACCATAAAATAGCACTGCCTCCATGCCCGTATTTATGAAAGGAATATCCAGACTTTGAACTATGCCAGACATGATCGGCAAGCCACTTTGGCTGATGGATGGATGCAGCGGAATGGTGCCGATCTCAGGCGTATCCATGGAGCCGGTTGCAGTGAGCGTCAGAACATCATCGTCGGAAATGATGATATTCACTTCATCGGCGAGATCGGACACATAATAGCGCTGATAGATTAGCGGAACCCTCAGTTCCACATCCCATTGAGGCAGGGCAAATTCCTTGATCTCGCACGCGCCGAGCAAGACTAACACGACAAACAATAGTAATATACTTCGTTTCATAATAACCTCATTACTTACGCCTCCTTGGGGCGTTTTTTTGTATCTAAATAGCCAATTCTGTTCAAATAATCACATCCATGTGCCTTTAAAAGACCCTTTTGATCTCTGGTCAGACACTCTATTTTTGACGGTTCTTTCTTTAACTGACGAATCAAGAGCTCTTGTTTCACCAATTCACCAAATGCCGGATGAAAGGGTCCGGCAACCACATCTTCTCTATGCAGATTTGAAGATAAGCCCATCTTGATGAGCTTGATTCCGCACTTTTCACACAAATCATGGTAGTGAACACAAATTTGCACAGCTTGGGATAAAGTCAACACTTTATATGCTCCACGCAAGTACAATTCTTCGAGAGCGGTGCCTCGGATGACGATTGTTGGATAGATTCTAAGGCAATCCGGTGCTACTTTTTCTAACTGTAAGAGGTTTTCGTTTAGACTCTTTTCATCTGAGCCTGGCAAGCCGGGCATGAGCTGTATGCCCAAGCTAAAGCCTTCTTTTTTTATGAGATTAGATGCATTGACAGCGTCTTTATTTGTGTATCCTCTCCCGCTTTCTTTGAGGGGAATATCACAGAAATCCTGCACTCCCAGTTCAATGGTTTGCACTCTATTTTCTCTTAAAAAATCTAATATATCTTTGTTGATAAATAGCGGATGGGTACTGATGCGAATATCGAAATCCCCATCGATCTGAATGACTGCCTGCAGATATTCTCTTTGCTTCTCTCGTGGCAGAGCGGTGAAACTGCCGCCATAAAAGGCAATCTCTTTCTTCTTGTCCTGATTGCGCTGGACGAAGCTCTCGGCTTCGGCTTTGATGTCATCAATATTTGGCTCTTTTGCGCCGCTAATCTTGTGTTGGTCACAAAATATACAGGTGCCTGGACATCCTAAGTTCGGGATGAAGAAGGGATAGATCAGAGTTCTATTTTGCACTTTTTAAAGTAGTATTTTATCTAAGTTCTTTTCCAGGGTTTTGAGTCCTATACCCGGCACATTGATGAGCTCTTCCCTGCTCTTGAAAGCGCCGTGTGTCTCGCGATAATCTATTATAGCTTGGGCTTTTGTCTCGCCAATGCCATTGAGACGAGAGAGCTCTTCGAGAGAGCCGGTATTGATGTTTACAAGGGTATTGTCAAGAGACTTTGCCTCGCTTTTCTTGCTTTGTTTGGGTTTTTGTGCGCTTGATTTTGCCTTGCTATTTTCCAGCAGGCTATCCCCAAAAACCACGAGTGAGGGATATATTCTCAGATATGTTTTCTCGCCGATACCGCGGATATTGATGAGCTCATTCACGTTTTGAAAGCCGTGTTTCTCGCGATATTCTATGATGTCTGAGGCTCGTTTTTCGCCGATGCCGGGGAGTGCGATCAGCTCTCTGAGCTCTGCCTCACGGATGTCGATTTTCAGCACGGCTTCGATGGCTAAGACTTGTGAAAGGCTGTCAGCTTGGGCTTGCTCAATCTCTTTTTTGCCCTCATATCCTGCGAGATTTAGCAACGAGCCAAAGATGAAAAAGGCGAAGATAAAGAGCAAAACTTTTTGTTCGCTTTGGGTGAAAATTGAACTGATAAAGCTTCTCATAGTGCTATTTCCTTGGCAAAACGAAGAGAGCTTCAGCTTCGGCGAAGATGCCATCTTCGTCAGAAATAGTGGCTTGGGTTTTGATCATTCTACCGCGATCTTGGACAATCTTGCCTTCAAGGATGACGGGTGTGTCGGAAGGAAGCTGACGGCGATATTTGAGGCTCATATTTGCAGTGAACGCCGCTTTGCCGAGTGCAAACACTGCTTTTGCCATCGCCTCATCCAAAAGAGTGGAGATAATCCCACCATGAACGACACCGGGATATCCCTCATAATCACTTGCTATGATTAGTTTTGCTTGTGCATTGCCTGATTCATCAAGCGTGAAATCCACCTTCAAGCCGATGGGGTTTTCCTTCCCGCAAACGAAACACTTTTGATATTCTTTATTTCCCATGGCTGATAAGCTCCTTCGATGCTGACTTCGTCATTGCTGGAGGTAGTCGGCGATCTCTTTGCGCTCTTGCGAATAGCCTTTTTTGCCCATCAGTGCATAGGTTGCGATCTTCCCCGCTTCCACTCCGGGCTGATCCAGGGGATTGATGTCAAGGAGCTTACCGGTGAAAACAGTCTGGATTTGATACATCATGATCGCTGCCCCGAGGTTCTCTGCATTGAGCTTGGGGAAAATGAGATTTGCGTTTGGTCGGCCTGCTTTTGAGAGTGCAATCTCGGTCGCAAGTCGCTCCGCATTGAGCAGTTCCGAGAGACATTTACCGCCGAGATAGCTGACCTCTTCCCGCTCGGGATGCAGGTTTGGGATCACATAGTCGTGGTTAAAATTTTCCACCGTGAGGAAGGTGATGACCTTGTCGTTGGGGCCTTCGGCATAGAGCTGGATCTGTGAATGTTGGTCGGTGGTGCCGAGGGCTTTAACCGGCGTTTGTCCAACGAATATCTCGCGCCCTTCACGGTCAAATCTCTTACCGAGGCTTTCCGCCCAAAGCTGGCGATACCAATCTGCAAAGTCGTATAAAGAATTGCTATATGGCATCATAACGCTGATGTTCTTACCCTCTTTGAGATAGAGATAGTGCAAAAGTCCATTGAGGAAAGGCGGATTTTGCATGATGTCTTCATTCTCGGAAATCTCGCGTATCTGCCTTGCGCCATCCAACATTGCAGCGATATCTATGCCGGCAAATGCGGAGGACAAAAGGCCGACATCGGTGAGCACGGAAAACCTGCCGCCGACGTTGTCCGGAACACTAAAAGAGCTGTATCCGCGGTCTTTTACGACTTGTCTGAGAAAGCCTTTTTCTTCGTCGGTGGTAATCACGAGTCTTTTGTGGTAGTCGGCGGGATATTTCTTTTGCAAGATATCGGTTATAATCATATATCCTGCCATGGTTTCGGCTGTGGTTCCGCTCTTTGTGATCACGTTGAAAAGCGTTGTGTCCATATCGATATCTTGTAAGATTTCGTGGAGGAAAACGGGATCGACATTATCATAGGTGATCACGCGCTTTTCGAGGCAAGCCTCAGTCTTGAGTGCGTTATAGACGGCTTTATTACCCAGTGCGCTACCTCCGATTCCCAAAACGAGCATGGTGTCGAACTTAGGATCGAGGCTTTGGGTGTAATCCATGATGCGGCTGAGGTCTTTTTCGGGGAGGTCATAGAAGCCTAAGATGTTTGCTCTGCGATCTTTGGCAATCTCCTGTCTTGCGGCTTGCACCTTGGACAGATGGCTCTGAATGAGCTGCGGGTCAATTGCACTTTTCAGATATGGATTTGAGATGAGATTCTTGTATTCAAAACGTATCATGATGCCTCCATCATTTTTCCTGATAGGGTTTTAGCTCGCTATAGATGAGGTCTTCCACGCCGGAAAGCGAGACGCCGAAATCGAAGTTTTGGATGAGTTCCCTGAGCTTGGCGTCACAATTTAGTGCCACTTGTTTAACTTTGTAATAGGATGAGGCACTGAGGCTTAGCTCGTTTATCCCCATGCCGATTAGGAGGGGTATATATTCGGGAATGGAAGCCATCTCGCCGCAAACTGAGATGCTCTTGCCGTGTTTGAGAGCGTTGTCTGCTGTCATCTTGATGAGCTTCAAAACTGCGGGGTGGTGTTGGATGTAAAACCTGTGAACTTGGTCATTTCCGCGGTCAACGGCGAGGGTGTATTGCACCAAATCGTTGGTTCCGATGGAAAGAAAGTCGCATTCGCGCGCCAAGAGGTCTGAATTCAGTGCCGCTGAGGGTATCTCAATCATCGTTCCAATCGGCACATCGGCGTTGAACGGGATGTCTTCATAATAGAGTTCATCGGCATATTTCTTGAGCTTATGGCGCAATTCCCAGAGGTCTTCAACGTCTGCCACCATGGGAAACATTATGCGGATATTTCCATGCACAGCAGCACGTAAGATGGCTCTGAGCTGGGCTTTGAGCATTTGCGGATGGGAAAGCATGAAGCGGATGCCGCGATTGCCAAGGTTGGGGTTTTCCTCATGCGGGCTATCGAAGATGTCCGAAAGCTTATCGCCGCCGAGGTCAAAGGTGCGGATGGTAAGCGGCTTTGGCGCGATCTGTGCCGCCATTTTGTTATATATCTGAAATTGTTCCTCTTCGGAAGGCAGGGTGTCGCGTCCCATAAAGAGGAATTCGGTGCGGAAAAGTCCTACGCCGTCGGCATTTAACTCATCAATCACATCGAGCTCTTCCGGCAAGCTGATATTGAGGTTTAGCGAGACTCTAATTCCATCTTTGGTAAGGTTTTCCCTTTCACGAAGGCGCTCGTTTTTTTCTCTGATCAGCTCTTTAATTTGAAGTTTTTGGGCAAAGAATTCTAATTGCTCGGAATCGGGATCGACAACGACCATTCCGCTCTCGCCATCGAGTAAAAGGTCTGTTCCTTCGCTTATATATTTATCGAGATCGGGGATGTTTGTGACGCAGGAGATCTTCAGCGAGCGGGTGAGAATGGACGCATGGCTGGTATATCCGCCGTGCTTGGTGATATAACCGCTTACTCCAAGCTCTTTTAGGCGAGAAACATAGCTGGGCAAAGCCTCTTCAAAAATGGGGATAGAATCCTCGTCAACATCTCGAAAAAGATCGCTTTCCATCTTCAAGATATAGCCGAGAATCAGGATTCTCACGTCGTCAAAATCTGCAGCACGCTCTGCCATCATCTTGTTGTTCAGGCTTCTAAGATGATTGACTGCACTTAGGAAAACTTCGTTGATTGCGTGTGCGGCATTATCATATTCCTTGGTGATGGCAGTTTCCACAAAGTCTTTGATTTCGGGATCGTCGAGAATGTCTAAATGGGTTGAGATGATCTCAATCTGCTCATAGCTTTCAGTAGTTCCGCTTTCGAGCATGTTGAGCAATTGTGTCTTTGATTCTTTGAAGGCACGGCGGGCTGCTTCGAGCTCAGCTTCAGCGCGCTCGGGGGCTATCTTATCTTTTGGAATAATAATATCTTGGGCAGATATGAACACAGCTTTTCCGGAGCTGAGACCGTCAGCCATGCTCGTTCCTTTGAGTATTTTCATCTATTCTCCAAATTCATTTTCGATCAACTCACTTATCTCGTTGATCAGATACTCCTCATCCACTCCGTCTGCGATCAATTCTAAACTACTACCATGCTCGGCGGCTAACATCATGACACCCATAATGCTCTTTCCATTCACTGTTGTTCCGTCTTTTTCGATATGAAATTCGGAACGGTATTTCGTTGCGGCTCTCACCAAAAGGGCGGAAGGGCGGGCGTGTAGCCCCAGCTTATTTTTTACTGTTACCGTTTTTCGTATCATCTTCTATCTTCTTTAGCATCGCTTTTTTGCGAATCTCCTCGTGGATCTTCTGGTTGAAATCTTCAGCGGCATCATAGCCGACGCCTTTTAAGGTCATATTCATCGCTGCTACTTCGACGATCACGGAAACGCTCTTGCCGGGAGAGACGGGGAGGTAGATGATGGGCAGTTTGACCCCGAGATGCTCGGCAACGATGTTTGAAAGTCCGAATCGTTCATAATCCATGTTTTCTTGCCAAGGCATGAGTTCAATCTGCAGATCAATCTTCTTTTGCCGGCGCGTGCGCTCTATGCCAAACATCCGCTCGACATTCACAATTCCGACGCCGCGTATCTCCATAAAGTGGCCAAAATCGCGCCCGGGACGCCCCACTAATTGCTCATCTAAATAGCGCAGGGTGATCAGATCATCACCAACGAGGCTGTGCCCGCGGTGAACGAGGTCTAAGGCGCATTCGCTCTTGCCTATTCCGCTCTTGCCGGTGAGCAAAATCCCCAGCCCAAAGACATCGACGAGTGTGGCGTGAATGCTCTTTTCCAGCGCAAATATATCTTGAAGATAGCGCGATAGATGCTGGATGAGGCTGATGGTGGAAAGTCTGCTTGAAAGCAGCGCAATATTGAGATCGTTGGCAAGATATTCCACGATTGGCGGCAGTGTGAGACCTTTGGAGACTATGATGCAGGGGATATCGGTCTTGAACATCTCGCGGATGCGACTTACCAGATCATCCTCTTTCATCGACTGCAAATAGCGGACTTCCGTCTCGCCAAAGACCTGTATACGTTCGGCAGAAAAGACCTCGAGATAGCCCGCTAAAGCCAAGCCGGGACGGTTCACATGCGGTGAAGTCACCTTCTTGGCAAGAGTTTCGGGCTCGGTGATCAAAGAGAGGGCGAGGTCTTTCTTTTTTGCATCAAAAAACTCTCGGACTGTAATTTCTTTCATGACTATCCTTGACTAAGGTTAAAGATGCAGGGGGAAGCGCTTTGCCTCCCCCCAAGCATTGTTATTATGGCTCAAAAAGCTTGTAGTTATTGTTGTCTTTTTTCACCAATACATTGATGCGATCAGTTTCGACGTTTCTAAAGATCAAGAAGTCTTCCTTGCTTTGATCCACTCTTTCCATGGCTTCATTCACATCCATGCCTTCGGTTATGACACGCTTTGTTCGAACTGTTCTTTGAACCTTATCACCTTTGTTTTTGGTGATCTCAGAAGCACGCGAAAAATCCGAAAACTGGTCTTTCAGAGCGCGCTTTTGGTGGTCGGTCACTCTATCTTTCAGCTTCTTTATCTGAGCTTCCAATCTATCTACCGCAGTGTCGATAGTGAGATACATATCCATTTCTTCGGCTTGAGCTTGAACGCTAAACTTGCCGACATGCATCGAGAGTTCACAAAGGTTACGGCTATTTTCAAGAGAAAGCGTAACGTGAACCGTAATAATTTGGTCGAAGTATTTCTTCAACTTCAGACATGAGTTTTCCACATAATCCCGAATGGCTTTAGTAAGCTCAAAGTGGCGGGCTGTAATCGTGATTTGCATGTTTTCCTCCTGCTATATCTTATGAATGGATATTTGGGCGAGATCCTCCACCGACTCCATGATGGATTCAGAAAGGGTCGGATGGGCAAAGACGATGTCTTCAATGGATTCTGCCTTCATCTTTTGTGAGATCATGATGGCACCCTGAGCGATGAGCTCAGCTGCTTGAGGCCCCAGGATGTGCATACCCACAATTTCGCCGGTATCTTTGCGGGCGATGGTCTTTACAAAGCCTTGGGTTGCAGACATTGTGAGGGCTTTGCCGCTGGCTGTGAACGGGAATTTGCCCACCACTATCTCACCGAATAATTCTTCGGCTTCCGCTTCGTTATAACCCACGGAGCCGATCTCCGGGTTCGTAAAAGTCACCCGAGGGATATTTATATATTCTAATTTAAAATCGTATGCTTCTGCCTTGCCTTCGAGAGCGGCAATCTCTTGCGCTGCAAAGAGTCCCTGCTTGGATGCAGTGTGCGCAAGTTGCAGCTTCGCCGTCACGTCGCCGATGGCATAAATGCCTTTTTGGGAGCTTTGCATCTTATCGTCGATGAGGATTGCACCACGCTCCATCTTCAGCTCAAAGCCTTTGGTCTCGAGGTCAAAGACGGGCTGACGTCCCACCGAGAGCAAGACCTTTTCCGCCTCTATCTCCTTATCGTTTGAGAGCTTCAGGGTGAGCATCTCGCCATTCTTGACGATGCTCGTCACGCCCACGCCGGTGTGAATCTTGATCTTTTCCTTTTTGAAAGATGTGGTGAGACGACGCGAGACTTCTTCATCCTCAAGCGCAACGAGACGCGGGAGAAACTCGATGATGCTGACTTCCACGCCTAAGGCTCTGAAGATGGAGGCAAATTCACAGCCTATCACTCCACCGCCCACGATGGCGAGACTCTGAGGCAAGTCCTGCATGCTGAGAATACCGGTGGAAGACATGATATCCACTTCGTCTATCTGGATTCCCGGCAGGCTCTTATGAGTGCTTCCCGTGGCGATGATGACATATTTGGCATGATAGCTCTGTCCATCTGCAGTAGCAACCGTGAAGCCATCTTCTTTCTTCTCGATGGAGACGGCGGCACTGCTGATGATCGGGATATTGCGCTTGCGATAGAGGAACTCGATTCCGCCTACGAGCTGATCGACAATCTTATCTTTGCGGGCAATGATCGGGGCAAGTTCGGGACTAATCTCCAGCTCGGGCAAGCCATATTCTTGTGATGTTTTGATCTCGCGCACGAGTTCTGCGCTCTTGACCAATGCTTTGGTGGGAATGCAGCCCTTATTCAGGCATACGCCTCCCAATCTTTCTTTTTCGAAAACTGCGACGGATAAGCCGAGCTGAGCAAGCCTGATGGCTGTTTCATAGCCGCCGGGACCTCCGCCAATAACTAAAACACTGTAGTTTTCCACTCTTTATTACCTCTGTATTTTTCTTAATCTGCTGTTGAGAATGCCCATCTCATCGCGATATTTGTTCACTATCCGGCGGGAGACATTCAGCCCTTCTTCTTTGAGCAATTCCACGAGTTCTTGGTCGGAATGCGGCTTTGACTTGTCTTCCCCATCGATGATGCGGATGATGTGATTCTTGACCTTGTGTCTTGAGATGGATTCAAAGTTGTCGTCGCGTCCCGCCGTGGAGGTAAAGAAATCCTTGAAAGCAAAGACTCCATAAGGGGTTTCCACATATTTGTGTTTCACCACACGGCTGATGGTTGACTCACTTTTGCCAACGTCTTGAGCGATGGTGCTATAGGTGAGCGAGTGAATGATCCCGCTGCCATTATAGAAGAAATCATGCTGATGCTTGATAATGGAGCGCGATACTTGATCCAAGGTCTTCATTCTCATATAAATGGACTTGATGAGGAACTTTGCGCTGTTGATACGTTCCCGCACGAAAGACGCCGTTTCCCTGTCGAAATATCCGCGATGGATCATGGCTCTATAGCGCGGACTGATGATGATATTGGGGGTAACGCTATCGTTTATGATGACTTCATATTTTCCATCGATAAACTTGAGCGTCACATCGGGATAGACGTAGGCGGCGTTGTTGCCGAGAATCCTGAGTCCGGGCTTTGGATCGAGCTTTGATATCTGCTCACGATAGCTGAGGATCACTTCCGACGCAACCCCATAGAAAGAAGCTATCTTCTGATAACGTCTGTGTATGAGGTCTTCAAAATGCTCACCAACCATGCCGAGTATGATCTCATTATCCCGTTGTTTATCGCTTAATTGCGCCATGAGACACTCAGAGATATCGCGTGCTGTGATCCCTTTGGGAAACATGCTTTTCACTATCTCATGAAGCTCTTCCGAACGGCGCGCACCGAGCCCAAATCTCTTGCCCAGAGCGGTGATATTAAATCTTTTGGGCAAAAAGCCATAGGCATCGCAACTATCGACTAATTCTGTGATAAAATCCATCTCTTCATCTTTAAGCGCAAGGGGATAGAGCTGTTCGAGATACTTCTCTTTACCGCTTCGTTCATAGCGGATAACGGGCTCGGTTCTCTCAGAATCTGCGTCAACTGCCGAACCAGAGCCGCTGTGATAGTGAAATTCGCTCCATTGATCCAATATCTCGGAAAGCTTCTTTGCTTCGTCAACCGTCTCATCCATTTCGCTATTGTTATCCACATCGTCAAGCGGGACATTGTTCTCAGCCATTTCCGCATCAGTCTCCACCCTTTCTTCGCTTTCCTTTTCTTCACGAAGTTCGAGCAAAGGATTTTGCTGGAGCTCTTGTTTGATATAGCTTTCCAGTTCAAGAATGGGAAGCGCAAGCATCTTGAGCGATTGCAGCATCTTTGGCCTTAGCGCAAGCTCTTGCTTGATATTCAAAGAGACGTTCTGATTCATTCCACTCATCTTTCTTCAAAAGGACTCATCGTAAACCTTTCCCCCAGATATAGGCGTTTTGCATCTTCATCATTGATCAATTCCTGCGATGTGCCGGATACGATCACCTTACCTTCATAGATAATATACGCGCGGTTTACGATTTTCAAAGTCTCAATTACGTTATGGTCGGTAATCATCACGCCAATATTCTTTTGCCTTAGCTTGCCGATGATGTCTTGAATATCAGCCACGGCGATGGGATCGACACCCGCAAAAGGTTCGTCCATAAAGATAAAGGTAGGATTTGTAACAAGCGCACGGGTGATTTCCAGCTTGCGTCTTTCTCCGCCGGAAAGGGTGTAAGCCTTTTGTTTGGCAAGCTTGCTGAGATTCAGCTCTTCCAGTGCCTCTTCTAAACGATGTTTGCGCTGAGCTCGCGGGATCTTGAGGGTCTCCAGAATTGCCAAGACATTATCTTCCACGCTGAGCTTTGCAAAGATCGACGGTGCTTGCGCCAGATATCCCAGCCCCATGCGCGCTCTTTTATACATCGCCTTGCGCGTGATATTGGTCTCATTGAGCCAGACACTACCTTTATTTGGCTTTGCCAACCCGATGATCATATAGAAAGTAGTCGTCTTACCGGCGCCATTTGGCCCCAATATTCCAACGACTTCCCCCTGATTCATCTCGAGACTGAGGTCGTTTACCACAGTTCTCTTGCCATAAATCTTAACCAAGTTTTTCGCTTTTATTTTGTGCAATTCCATAATCTTTAACCTAAATCAAGGGCACATTTCTGTCAAGAATCATTCTCGAAAACATAAGTACCTTTTATTCTTCCGCCCATATCCATGATCTGCAATTTATTATCTGAATCAAACTTAGCCTTGAGGACCTGCCCCTCGGCTCTATTTTCAAAATAGTCTTTTTTATCGTCTTTATCCTGCTGAAAGTAATAAGAAACATTGCTGTCTGCAGAGAAGTCCATGATCTTTCCTTCCTCAAAACTGAGTTCAATATTTGAGGCTTTAACCCAATTGACCTTCTCCTCACCCTCTTCTGATGCAAAATAAACCAGAGACGAATCCGCCAAGACCGCACGGCTGACCTCTCCATCTTCAAAATAGAGATGAAACTCCTGCGCTTGCGCAAGAGCAAAGTCGTTCTCAAACCGAGGTTGCCCCAGGAACACCGCCTTTTCTTCCTTATCAAAATAGATTAGGAAGTCGCTGGTAACGTGATAATCCTGATGAAAACTATTCACATTAAAGCTTGCCACGAGGCTCTTATCCTCTTCAAAGAGCTCCATCTTATCCGCCTTGACCCGCAGATTTTCGGGGTCTCCAATCCTCACTTCCGGCTCTTCCAAAAGATAACTATAACCCTTTTTTCTATCCCAAAATCCATATCCACAGTCGATCTGCGCACGTTCTTCCTCGTCATAAGCCTTCACCCTGCCCCATGCCGTAAACTGCTCTTTTCCCATATCATAGATGGCATGATCCCCCTGCATCCAGCGCTGAGGAGCGTCCTTACGATTTTGCGTGATCTTTGCCCTGCCACCCAGATTGATCACATCAGTTTTGCGATAATATGCCAGCGAATCCGCCTGCAGATGCAGTGAATCATTTTGAACAACCACATTCCCGCTGATCCGAGCTATCTTTTGAGCGTCCAAAATCAGTGCCCGATGACCGCTGAACTCGGTGTCTCCATAGAAGAAATTAACCCTTCCCGTGAGCTCCAAGATCTGTCCCATTGCGGTATTACTCAGATAGAGTTTATCCGCATGAACGAGCTGGAACTTCTCCCTCTGCGGATTTTGAGCCCAGAGCAATCCCAAAAGGAGGATCAGGCTACCAACTAAACTCTTCTTCATCGAAATATCCCTCAGCGGAGACGGCATCCATCTCGGCAAAGCTGAGCCGGCTATCTGTTCTCAAGCTATTGCCCCTGAGAACGTCCCCTGCCCGATAGAGCGAAACCGCCGTTGGCACAATGATTTCATCGATATTTCTATCCCAGATCATTTTCTCGGTGTGCACCTCGGCTTCCGGCGTAGTCAGCTTCACTTTACCGCCGACGATGATGATGTTCCGCGCATCGTCAACCGACGTGCTATCCGCGATTATCACAGAATTTAGACTCCCATCTTTGTTATATGAAGAAAGTTGAACCTTATATCCATAGAGCATGCGGCGATCGCTAAAACGTTGAATCTCTTCTGCTTCGAGCACATAGTCCAAAGCACCTTCGTTATACTCCCTGAGTTTCACATTTTTGGAAATCTCGTCGGGAACGCCTCGCCCCAAACTTTCAGTCTCGTTTTTAAGCGCATCTTCCGAACATCCCCAAAGCCCCAAAAGCAGGATAAACGCCATTATGCCAATGAGCTTCAACCTCATGTGTGATTGAGCTTGATCATGGGCAAGATGGCGATTAGTCCTCATTCCAATCCACTTCCGCCAGATATTTATTGATCGCTGTTTGATATTCTCCCTTTTTGCCCAAAACATAGCTGATGGCTTCGCGAACCGCACCACTACCGCCGCTTTTGCTCAAAACAAGATCAGCATTCTCCTGAATTTCAGGCAGCGCATTTGCCGGAGCAATGGAAAAAGCAACTCTTCGCATGCAGTGCACATCGTTCCAATCATCGCCCATATACACCGTATTTTCAAAGCCTAAGCCCATCTCGGAAAGCAATTCTTGCAGGCATTTTTTCTTGTTTGATATTCCCTGAAAGAGATAGTCGATCTTGAGGTCTTGCGCGCGCCTTGAAAGAGCTTCACTGCTCCTGCCCGTGATGATGGCAGACTTCATCTCTGTGCGCCTAAGTAGCATGAGCCCCATGCCGTCAACAGCGTCAAATTCCTTGATTTCAAGCCCTTCAGAACCATAGATAATACGCCCATCACTAAAGATTCCATCACAATCGAAGACCATCAATTTGATCTCTTGCCAATTCACCTTTGCCTTTATCGGCTTAACAAAATAGTCTTTCACTTCAAAATCATTCCTTTTCTGCATTTTTGATGCGGATACAGCTTTTTAATATTGCCTCAACCTCTTCAAAAGCCAACATGGTAGAGGCATCGCTCAGCCCTTTCTGCGGCTCGGGATGACACTCCAAAAAGAGACCTTTGATCTTCCCCGTCGCCATCGCAGCTTTTGCCATCATCGGCGCAAACTCCGGATTCCCGCCCGTGGATACTCCGCTGGAAGGTCTTTGCAGTGAGTGGGTTAGATCATAGACCACGGGATAGCCGATCTCTTCCATAATGGCAAAACCGCGGAAATCCACCACGAGATTGTGATAGCCAAAAGAGCTGCCACGCTCGGTGAGCATGATCTTGCTGTTCCCGCATTCACTCGCCTTTTCAGCGGCAGATTTCATGTCCTCCGGCGCCATAAACTGTCCTTTTTTGATGTTGATAGTCTTTCCGCTTCTCGCCGCCTCACGAATCAATTCGGTCTGACGCGCCAAAAATGCCGGAATCTGCAGGATATCACAGACCTCAGCAGCAGCACTAACCTCTATCGTTTCATGAACATCGCTGATGATGCTCAGCTCAAACCTGCGCTTGATCTCCTCTAAGATTTCCAGCCCCGCATCCATGCCGGGACCGCTGTATGAGCTTGAACTGGAGCGATTTGCCTTCTTATATGAAGACTTAAAAACCAGAGGAATATCAAGACGCCGGCAAAGCTCTTTCAAAAACTCTGCCGTGCGGAGCATGGTGTCGCGTTCTTCGATCACGCAAGGCCCGGCAATCACAAAGAAGGGCATTGCTTCCTGCAGGGTGCGGTATAGAGTCATGTATCTTCCTAATTCTTTAATTCTTTGATCTTTTCCCAGCTCATCCCTTCGGCGTTCATACCGAAATGTCCATAAGCAGCCGTGGAAAAATAGATGGGCTTACGTAAATCAAGGTATTCAATAATTCCATTTACTGTCAAGTCAAATTCTTGACGAATAAGATTTTCTATCTCTGAATCCGAAATAATCCCGCTGCCTTTAGTGTCCACCATCAGCGAAACCGGCTCGATCTCGCCGATCACAAAGCTGAGTTGCAGCAAACATTCCTTCGCTAAACCGCTGCCTACCACACTCTTGGCGATGTGCCGCGCCATATATGCCGCACTTCTATCTACCTTCGTGGGGTCCTTTCCTGAAAATGCACCACCGCCATGAGGCGCCCAACCGCCATAAGTATCGACGATTATCTTGCGTCCGGTGAGCCCGGTATCCGCAGCAGGTCCGCCATTGTGCCAAGCTCCCAAAGGATTGATCTGAATCTTCACGTTCGCACAATTTAGCCCGCCGCCACAGTATTCTGCGAGCACCTTTTTCACCACCTTTTCAGTGATAAGCTCTTGCATCTCACGATATTCTGCATCGCTCAGAGCCTTATGATTTGTGGAAATCACCACGTTCTCGATTCTTTTTGGTTCGCGTCCTTGATAGCGAATGCTCACCTGACTCTTGGAATCCGGATAGAGCATGAACAGAGTTCCATCCTTGCGCAAAGCGGTAAGCTCTTTGAGCAAAGCTTGAGAAATCTCGATGGGAAGCGGCATGAGAGCCTCACATTGCGAACAGGCATAGCCAAACATCAGCCCTTGGTCGCCCGCACCCTTATTCTCATTCAGTTCAAGAGTTTGCTGATGTAAGAGGTCTGTGATCTCGCAACTATCATCAAAATTAAGCTCCGGCTCGGTATAGCCAATTTTCCTGATCACTTCCCGCGCTACTTTTTCGTGATCCACTTTGGCGCGCGAAGCGATTTCGCCGGAAAGAACCAGCCTGTTTTTGGTTGCAAGAGTCTCGCAAGCCACGCGGCTAAAAGGATCCTCTCTTAAATATGCGTCTAAAATAGCGTCTGAAATTTGGTCACAGACCTTGTCGGGATGTCCCTCGGACACAGATTCTGAAGTGAATATATATTCGCCCCTACCCTCACAATGTTCCTTGTGCACTGCTGTCATTTCTTTCTCCTTCTTTGTAGCAGGCACGCATCATTTCTTTGGTGCATGCGCTCAATCATATAATAGTCTATTTTCGCCCGAAAGCGGGTTTTATTATCGTTTATCTGCGGCCAGAGCTCTTTGGATTCGTGCATAAAAAACTCGTCAACGAAAAAAGCCGACTTGCTAAAGCCGGCTTCTAAACTTTGTCTAACCGAACTTTAGCACATTTATTACGCGGAGCAAAGAGCAAATTACCGCAAGAAAGTTTTGGTGCATCTTCGGGGATTCGAACCCCGGACCCACTGATTAAGAGTCAGTTGCTCTGCCGACTGAGCTAAAGATGCACACTATCTGTCCCATAGATTTGAAACCGAGCTAAATGTCAAGTAAAAACGGATGAATTGCATGATTTTTTGCCGGATACTTTGAAGATGATCGAAGTCGGCAGCTTCCAAGCGAGCTACACCAATGCTGATTATCAAGGGAAAACCAACTGATTTTACAGGCTCTTAATCTCCCCTTTTATAGGCAGATAAGGGAATTTGAAAGCACAAAATAAGGGGTGTGCTTCAAAGAGCATTCCCCGTCAAATAAGATGGCATCCCGTAGGGGAATCGAACCCCTGTTGCGTGACTGAGAATCACGAGTCCTAGGCCACTAGACGAACGGGACGCAAAAAAATGGGCGCCATTGGCTGCCCCTAATCTATCTTGATAAATATTTGGCGACCCCTAGGGGAATCGAACCCCTCTTGCAAGAATGAAAATCTTGAGTCCTAACCGATAGACGAAGGGGTCGCAAATATCTTGGTGATCCAGGATGGACTCGAACCATCGACTCCCTGCTTAAAAGGCAGATACTCTACCGCTGAGTTACTGGACCGTGTTTTCAACATGTAAGAGCCAAGGAAATAATTTGCCAAAATATGTCAAGATAATTTTTTAAAACTCGCCGAATAATGCTCCAAAAAACTCGGATACACAATCTTTCTTTTTACTATATCTCAAAGACTAAACCGCTTAGAGACCTCATGATTTCCCACCCTCTTTATCCCCAATTTTCCAGCCCGCTTTCCGCCTCTTCCTTATTGGGTTCTGGTCATGATATGGTCATGATGTGGTCATCGCCATGAGCATATCATGAGCGCAAGCTAAGCGGAACCATATAGGGAAGCAATGGTTTAGCCTGCATCCCGAAGCAGATCATACCTTTTTAGTAAGAAAAAACCCCCGCCTCAATGAGACGGGGGATGGTTTTATCGTTTAGATTCTTGCTTTATTTGGAAAGCAGGATCTTGCGTTGTACTGATTTGCCGCCGTTTTCAACCTTGAGGAAATAGATTCCGCTGGAAACAGCTTTGCCGGAATGGTCTAAACCGTTCCAGTTAACACTATGATTACCTTTCTCCATGTCCTTGTTAACCAAGGTGTTGACGATCTGTCCTTTGAGGTTGTAGATCTTCACTGAGGTCATTCCGTTTTCGGGAATGCTGAAGGCAATTGTAGTATTGGGGTTGAAGGGGTTAGGATAGTTTTTAGCATCCAGAACGATCACGGGTGCTACTTCATCTTCGTTGTCCACGCCGAGTTCGACGATTGCACGAATCATGATTTCACCGTTGCTATAAGGAGCCCATCCGCTGCCGGGTTGTGTGTAGGAATGGCCGCTATTATCGGTATCAAGTCCGATGAGAGAAGCGCCTGGGGTCTCCAAGATTCCGAGGAAGAACTCCCCATTTTCGATGGTCAATTCTTGGGTGAAGGGGATGTAGTTCCAGCCGGGAGCCACGTTTACGGCAGGGTATTGGATCTGAGTGATCTGTCCGCCGGGCAGGCCTTCGGGGCCAACTTCAAACACGCGAAGCATGATTGCTGAAGGATTATGTGTGTGGACATACACTGCAGCATATTTAAGGGTTGCAGGGCGAGCATCCGGTGTTTCGAATTTAACTGCCAACTGGCGGTTTGATCCGACAGAAATTCCTTGTTCAGAAGTACCGTCATCATAAGCCAAAACGGTTGAGTTTGGATCTACGATGAAGGCATAGGCGCTATTTGAAGGCTCAGATTCATAGGGTCCGAACATAGCGGTGACGTGATATTTGTGCAATCCGGGCTCGACATTTGCATCGACGAAGCTGGTTTGAGATCCGGGCACTTCATTGATCATGAAGCCATCACGATAGACCAAATAGAAATCGGGAGTGCTGCGCTCGACAGTTCTTGTTTGAACTTTCTCAAACGGAGCACTGGCATAGGATTCATTCTCTACGGGGAGGTTGCCGATCACGTATTCGCGGCCGTTTGCATCTTCCACATAGATTCTGATGTTCCAGTTTCCATCGATGTCAGCAAGGCTCAAGAGTGAGCTCCAGCCACCGAGCTTGATCATGTTTCCAAAGCCGTCAACAGCGGCAGTATCATCAATACCTGCAGGGTGTCCGGTTAGGGCGTTGCAACGGTATCCTGCTGCAAACGAAGTTCCGCTGGGAATGGTGTAAGGCGTGTTGAGCACGATTTCGTTCCACTGGTTGATTGTGACGTTGGGAACTAATTGATCATAGACCAACTGGTTAGCTCCACCGGTATAGAGACGGATTGAATATTCGCATTGCGTTTCGCAGGGGAAGAATTTCATCTTGGTGACATTCATGCCAACGTAGGGGTTGATGCTGTTTTCTTCGCCATAGGCATCCCATCTGATCGCAACGTCGAAGTCAGATTCGCTGTTGGTTCCGATGGAGTTTCCGCCATTTTCACTGTCATAGTGGAGCCAGCCTTCTTCGCCGCCACCACCGCCACCACCGGCAGCTGTCCAGGTAAGTTCAACGTTTGTGCCGTCAACAAAAGCTTCCAAATCGTCGGGATTGGCGATATATATCTCGTTGTAGATACGGAAGTTGTCGATCATGATTCCCGTTCCTTGCCCAGGCAGGTTGGGGCTCTGGAAATACCAGCGGAATCTCACATCTTGACCGGCATATTCGGTGATGTATCCATCCAAGGAATAGCTCTCGGTCATGGAAGCCCAGACGCTTGGAGCATCGGAATAGACGTAGTTGCTGGCATCTGGATCGCCATAAGGATTGCTCATATACATCCAAGAATATCCGGCATCGGGAGAGATTTCCCAACCAAAATATGCGGTGTCCGGGAAAGTTCCGGAGTCGCTGAAGTCGCCCATGATCATGAAGTCAGCTCTGATCTCTCCGCCTGAGGGCAGAGTGATGACGGGGCTGACGAGATAGTTCAACATGTTTTGGTTGTAAGTGCCTTGAGCGTTTTGGTTTTTCATCACATAAGGTGCTGAAGGAGCGGCAGGATCGGTGGCAATGTGCCAAATGTCTCCACCGAGGGGAACCATGCTGCTGGCAACCATCAGACCATCGTCAACGCCATTGTTTGTGTATGAACCTAAAGCAATGTCATCGACCATAAATCCAAAGAGTGTGGGGTCGTCAGTAGTGTTGTAGGCGGGGTCAGAACCGAAGGCAAAGCGAATCATTACGCTCTGACCAACGTATGCACTCAGATCAAAGCTTGCATTGATCCAGTTTGTATGTTGTCCGCCCCAGCCGGGAACGCCAACGCCTTCACCATGGATGTTACCAAAGGCATAAGAGCTTGCGAAGTGATATGCAGGAGAACCGGAGATCACCTGCCAGGTTGTTCCGCCATTTGTGGAAATGCGAATATTTGCTGAATCCCAGCCGTCATAGTCGCCGGTTCCGCCGACAGTTTCGAGGCCGAGTCTCATTTTGAAAGTAAGCGTGGCATTAGCAGCCGTGAGGGTTTGCGCAGGGGTGTCCAAGACGAGATATTGACGGTTGTAATATCCGCCGGGGTTCCCACCTGATGCAAGATCGGGGTCTCCCATCCACCAGACGTCGCCTTGGGCTCCGCCAAAATCGTGGATGTGCCAGTTGTTCGGGCTTTCGGCGCCGTCGTAGTGATGCCATTCTGAAACATCGCCATCGAAGGTTTCTTCGTAGGCAACCAATTCAACCCGGTTAGCACCGAGTGTGGCCATGAAAACGACAGCCAAAATAACTAACCAATATTTTCTCATTGATCCTCCTATAGATCACATTGTAGTCTTTTTACATAGTAAATTAAGGTTAAACTTTTTGTCAATCATAATTTTGATTGCAGCCATTATTTTATGTGTATTGCAGACGATAAAGGTCGTAATATAAGCCTTTTCTGTCCAATAAATCAAAGTGTGAGCCTATCTCAACAATCTTGCCCTTGTGGAGCACGATGATGCGATCGGCGTGCTGAATCGTGGAGAGTCTGTGCGCAATGATGATCGAAGTCCGCTCTTGAATCAGCTTCTCCAAAGCGTCTTGGATCAGAATCTCCGTCTCGGTGTCGATATTGCTGGTGGCTTCGTCGAGAATGAAGATGGAGGGGTCATAAGCCAATACGCGAGCAAAGGCGATGAGCTGCCTCTGCCCTGTGGAAAGCGTGGCGCCGCGCTCCATCACGGGCTCGTGATATTGCTGGGGCAATTGACGAATGAACTTGTCTGCATTCACATACTTCGCCATCTGGGTAATCTCTTCGAGAGTAAGGTCTTGGTTGTTCAAAGCGATGTTCTCGGCGATGTCTCCGCTAAAGATAAATACATCCTGTTGCACGATGCCGACGTTTGAGCGAATGTCTTGCAAGGCATATTTGTCTAACTCTTTACCGTCGATGAGGATGCGCCCTTTTTGATAGGGATACATTCCCAAAATGAGGTTCACGATTGAGGTCTTGCCGCTGCCGGTGTGTCCCACGAGGGCTATCTTCTCGCCGGGCTTGATCTTGAAGCTGATGTCTTTCAGCACCCATTCACCGGGATTATATGCCATCCAGACGTTCTCAAACTCTATCTCGCCGACCAGCTTGAGCTCGCTGTGCATCTCGTCTCGATAGTCCTCAGGCTCCAAATCCATGAGGTCAAAGATACGTTCTGCACCGGCGAGAGCTCCTTGCAAGACGTTAATCTTTTCACTGAAGTCGTTGATGGGCTCAAAAAGCCTGCGAATATATTGCGTGAACGCCATGAGCAAACCGATGGTAATCATGTTTTGCAAGATCTGACCGCCACCATACCAGATTATGACAGCAGTTGCAATCTGTGAAGACACATTGATGATTGGGCGGAAAAAAGCGAAGAGCTTGAGCTGTTTCATCGAGGTCGCAAAATAGGTCTGATTGATCTCGGCAAACTCATCACGCTTGTGACTATATTGGTTGAAAAGCTGGATGATCTTTTGCCCTGCAATGTGCTCGGCAAGAGTGGCGTTCAACTGAGCAAGATACTTGCGCACTTCACGATAGATGATCCTCGTGCGCTTGCGGAAATAGGCAATCAGCCACACAACTACGGGGAGAATTGCCATGCTCACGAGCGCAAGCTTATAGTCCAAAACCATCATCAAAGTGACGATTGCGATGATGAGAATAACGTCTTGGATGATGGTGATCACGCCGCTGGCAAGCATTTCGTCAATGGCACGAATGTCGTTTGTCACGCGTGTCACTAATCTGCCCACAGGGTTCTTATCAAAGTATTGGGTGGGCATGCGTTGGAGATGAGCAAACACGTCGTGCCTGAGGTCGTTCATCGCCCTCTGCGAAAAGACTGTAGTAATCACCGTTTGGAAGTATCCCGAGATAAAACGTATCGTGATAATCAAGAGAAAGAGCATAGCCAAGATGAGCAAAGACCTTGATGAATCGCTGCGCACAGCAAGCTTCTCTTTGTTTCCCAGTTCGTCGAGCTTGTCGAGTCTGATGGCGATCTTATCACCGCCTATCAGGAAATAGCCGTCTAATGTGTCTATCTCGTCTTCTGGGCTTTCAATCAGCCTAAATCTCTCGGTGAATAGCTCACGATTGTAGGCATTATCCGGCACGAGCTGAACCGGCACCTTGCTGAGAATACCGCACTCTTCAAGATCAACCAAGATGGGCTGATCTATCTTGTTGCGCTCTTTTGGGGCAAAGACCACAAAGAAAGTGCCATCATGTGAATAGTCCTGATATTTAAGCACCTTGTGGCGGCTTACAAAGTCGTCGTGTTCCGCCTGACTGGTGAATATCGCCACTGTCTTGTCCGATACAATATGCTCGTCTATTGCTGTTTGTTGGATCAAAGGAGTCACCAGTTCGGCACCGGTGACCAACATCAAAACCAAGAAGGAGATGATTACCCATTTGAGATATGGCTTGAGATAGTGAGCAAGTTTGCCATACAATCTACGGTCATAGATTCTTCCTTTGAGGTCGTCATCAACGAAGCCTCTTCCGTGTCCACCGCCGCCTCCACCGCGCATCATGATTGCACCTCCTCTTCATCTTCAAGACGTGCTCTAATGCGTTGCTTCTCATGCAGTTCGGCATAGATGCCGCCGCCACGGATCAAGGAGTCATGCGTGCCATATTCCTTGATGTGCATATCCATGAGAACGACGATCTTATCCGCATGCTGTATAGAGGATATACGGTGAGCAATGATGATCGTAGTCTTGCCTTGTCGAGTGTCGATGAGGCGTTTGAGGATGTGGCGCTCTGTCTTGGTATCCACAGCCGAGAGAGCGTCGTCCAAGATGAGAATCTGTGGATCGGTGAGCAATGCCCGCGCAATGGCAACACGCTGTTTTTGACCGCCGGAAAGGGTGAGTCCGCGCTCTCCCACGACGGTCTCGAACTGATCGTCAAACTCCATGATATCTTCATAGACGTTGGCGATCCTTGCCGCTTCGTGCACCTCTTCCATGGTAGCATCGGGATTACCCAGACGGATGTTATTTGCAATGGTATCACTAAAGAGGAAGATATCCTGCGGAACGAGAACCATGTCGCGTCTGAGCACCTTCAGCGGGATACGATAGAGCTCATAATCATCGATGAAGATAGTGTTTTTGGGCGGATTGTAGATGCGCACCATGAGTTCAATCAAGGAAGTCTTGCCGCAGCCCGTGGGCCCTACGATCGCAAGGGTCTTGCCGCTATCTATACAAACGCTGATATCCTTGAATATAAGAGGCAAGTCATCGCCATAGCGGAAGCTTAAGTCCTTGATATCAATCTTACCTTCAAGCTTTGTGATGTTGTGATTTGCCTGACTGTCATCGATCTCGGGGATCTCATCAAAGATGTGATTCAGGCGCTTGAGCGATGCTGTTCCACGCTGATACATATCAACTATCCAACCGATGGCAATCATAGGCCAGACCAGCATTCCAAGGTATTGGAAGAAAGCGATGAAACCACCGATGGTGATGTCTCCGCGAATCGTTGCACGTCCGCCAAAATATAGGGTGATGATCATCGAACAAGAGATCACAAAACCTTGGAAAGGGTGGAAGAAACCGGCAATCTTCGCCATGGAGATATTCTGATTTACATACTCCATAGAGACTTCGTCCACCTTCTCCAATTCACTCTCTTCCTGAGAAAAAGCCTTGATGATCCGGATACCGGAGATGCTCTCTTGGATGCGCCCACTCATGGAAGCAAAAGCCGCCTGCACCTTGGCAAAACGCTTGTGCATCTTCTTTCCGAAATAGCTAATAGTCAAGGTAAGAAAGGGCATAGGGATGATTGCTAAGAGCGTGAGTCTAAAGTCGATAGAGACCATGAAGGAGAAGCTTGCAATAGTCATGAGCACGATATCCATAGCCGCGATGAGCCCCATCCCGAAAAGCATGCGAACCGAGTGTAAGTCGTTAGTCGCATACGCCATTAGGTCGCCGATCTTGCTCTTATTAAAATAGTTTTGCGAGAGACTGAGCAGGTGGTCATAGAAGTCCTGCCGCATATATTTTTCTATCCTGTGCGAATTACCGATGATCAACATTCGCCAGAAATAGCGCAACACCATGACTGCAAGAGCCAGAGCAGTGATGACCAAAGCAATCTTGACCAAACCGAAGTTATCGATTGATCTTTGCTGGATATTATCGATTGCATACTGCATGATCTTGGGCGTGATAAGCTGAACAACGTCCACCAAGATCAGGACAATAATGCCTCCGAGAATGTGTCCATAACTCTTTTTGAGATATGGCATAACAGTTTTGAATGTGTCGTTCATTAAAATATATCCTTAATGATTATAAATACTTCGTTTATAGCTATACAAAGTCTCTCGTCTCAAACGAGAAATACTCCGTTAGACCAAGATGCTTTCTTTGCAAAATCTGTCAATTCATTTAATTTAAACGAAGACATCAAGGATAAAACTGCCACGATCAATGAGGCGCAAAGCTCATTACCACTCCCTTTTAAGATTCATATTAAAGAGATAGTTTCTCCCCGGCCTGGGAACATGGGCATAGCTTTCATAGCTCTGATTGAGGATGTTTGAGAGCTTGAAATCAAGCCGCAGGTCAACAAACTTGAACTTAAATACTTTGTAGAGACTACAGTCCAAGAGCCCCGTCGCCGGCAGAGTGCCGATGAGGTTATCCGCCGTAGTAAATTGCTTACCATTATGCTTATAGAGCAGATAGATGCCATGCTTTTCCACGGAATATCTCAAGGTGACATTTGCACTATATTCAGGGGTGTAAGGCAGGGTTTTTCCATATACCGCCGAAGGTTCGCCATACTTATTTAACGAAATATCCACAGCTTGACTAAAGCTTATGCCCACCTCTGCGCCATAAGCCCTTTCCGGCAAGATACTAAGATTAAGCTGCTGATTGTCAATCTTCACTTTACCCACATTAAAAGGCTTCCAGACCGGGCCAAAGAAATAGGTTTGTCGCCATTGGATGAGGTCTTTTATCTCATTATGATGCACGCTCCCTTCAACGCTAAAGTGTGGACGATTTAGCTTGAGCGAGAGCTTATAACCAAAGGCAGACTCGCTCTTTAGGTCGATATTTCCTTGCGCAAAACTATCCCCGATCCAATATCTATCATAAATCGAAGGGACAGAGAAAGCGGTGCCGAGACTGCCCTCAAACTCGATTTCCACGGGATACCACAGCTTTGTGCGATGCTCAACCCTCCAACTATTAAAGCTTTCCCCTTTCGTGACATCATGCCTGAGTGCCAGCCGGTTTGCCCCCTGCCAGCTTTCGCCCCCAAAATCATGCCCCAAACGCGCAAAGAAGGCGGAACTTCTCAGGTCAGCACTACTTTCCGCATTGTTAAGAAGGTTTTTCATCCTATAGCCCAAGCTCTTGATCTCAGTGCCAAACTCATATTGAAAGTCATTTATGCTGAAGCTAACCATCTCAGAGACGCCACTTTCGCTCTGGCTTTGATCGTTATAAGAGCGTGCCACAGAGTTTGTTGACTCACGATTGTCATATACGCTATTTGCCCGATTATACCAGATGCGCAGGTCATTTTCGATGTTTTTGCCCAGATAACTATGCGTGACATAGCCTTGCGTGGAGTTTGACACCTGCCGCGCATGATCGTAAAGTGCCGGGAAATTCACCGGTCCCGGCAATTGCCTGAGATCAATAGTGTGGTTCAGATATGCCTGTATCTCCTGATTTTCCAAGCTATACACAGCTTTGACGAGATAGGCATCCTGCACTTTGCGGTTATTTGTTCTCACCATAATCTCATCAGGCGCCCAAGTGGGATAATATTTGAAGTTATTATCCGTATCAAAGTGAGAATATTCAATCTCTAACTGCAAGCCCCTGAAATGATTACCCACATGATAACGCCTGCTGTGCAATCCATAAGAGCCGATGCCCTCTTCCAGCTCTGCAAAGCTTTGATATTGCGGCTTTGTGGTGATGATATTAATGATGCCGCCAATCGCCGAAGAGCCGCCCAATGCCGAGGACGAGCCTTCAATGATTTCGATGCGACTTATCTGCGAAGCGGGTATCTTGCTAAAGTCAAATGCCTCGCCCGCATTGCTTTGCGCCACTCCATCTATCATCACGAGAGTATGCCGCGCCAGATTACCCAAAAGCGAGAGATTTTGATATTCGCCTTTCAGGGGCAGACTTTGAGTGGAGACAGACGCTTGTGTGAGAAGCAATTCCGAGCCATCTCGCAGGCTTTGACTTTCCTGCTTTTCAATCTGACGGAATTGGTGCATGCGCGAGACCGAGCCTATGTGTTCCCCTTGAACCCTGATAGTGGGAAGGGTGAGCAGGTTCTCTTGCATCGTGATTTTTGCAGGTAAAGCACGTGTTGATAATGTGATAGACACATAGCCAAGCCGGCTTAAATAGAGAGAATCCACCGCACTGATGATAGTAAAACGCCCCAGTTCATCGCTGAAAACTGCTTTTTTCCCGTCATAAATACTAACCTTTTCGATCCCGACGCCCGCCTCATCCACGATAGTCGCAGACACAGCACGCTCAGCACTTTTTTGGGCAAAAAGCGTAAGGCTCATAAAGAGCAGAATAATCAGCAGATACACGCCTTTGTAATGTTTCATTTGGTTCACCTCATTTCTGATATGTGACTTGAGATGAACTTGCATTTTGAGGTCAACTCATCACTCCGGAGTTTTCCCAAAAACACTTGCTGGCAGGTTTCCCGGCTCACAGCGGGTGGCGTTTTGCCTTGGAAAAGTCCTTCCCATCTCGCTCTGAGACAGTGGACACTTCCCCCGGATGCTGCATACGGTGGCGGAGGCCGCTTCGGTTTTGAATTCCCTATTATCTTGACAGCACCATCAAGTCACTTTACGATTCAAGATATTGTCTGCCCTGCTCTTGTCAAGCTGATTCTTTTCGCGCGCATAAAAAAGCGTCCCATGGGAATCACAGGACGCTAAATCAGATTACTGATATGTCTTATCAGACGATTTTGCCGCTCATCACGTCAGCTTCGTTGCATTTGCAAACTTTGGTGAAGTGGATAGCAGGACGCCAGGTTCCGTCAGTTTTACGGTTTTGGACGATCTTTACGCGTCTGATTTCTGTGTTACAAGTGGGGCAAATCATTTTGCCTTCGCTGGACAATTCGTGCGCAACCTTTGCGCTGAAGCTTTTAACTCTTCCCATGTCTATATCCTCTTTGTTATGCTCGTTCTATATACACGCGTGTGCGCGTATCGATTTTGATCTTATCGCCCTCTTCAACGAAAAAGGGCACCATTATACGTAATCCGCTCTCGGTGAAGGCAACTTTGCTGCCGCCCGAAGCGGTATTTCCTTTGACATTTGGCTCACATTCGGCAATGCTCATCACGACCGTGGTAGGCAATTCCACATCCAAGATTTCCCCATCGGGGGTCATCGCAAGGGTCACTTCCATATTTTCACGCATGAGCAATTCTTTATCGCCGATGGTGGCAGATTCAACATTCATCTGCTCATAGTTTTCTAAGTCCATCAAAACGAAGAAATCTCCGTCGCGATAGAGATACTCTTTCTTTGTGCGTTCTACGCGGACTTCATCGAAGTTGTCGCTATCACGAAAAGTGTAGTCAACGACTTTGCCGCTGCGCAGGTTTTTGAGTTTTGAACGCATGAAAGCCGGACCTTTACCGGGTTTCACGTGCAAGAATTCGATCACTTCCCAAAGTTCGTCTTTGAGGTTGATCACCATTCCGTTGCGTATGTCAGCCATTGTTGCCATATTCATTTATCCTTAAACTTAGTCTAAGAAGTCAAGATATTAAAGTGCGGTATTTTGGCAAGATATTTTTATTCGGCGATAAGTCCAATTGCCTTGTTTGCAGCTAATATCACGTTTTATTTTCTTTTTCCCATCAAGCTTAATTGCAAGATTTTCCGCTTCTTCCCTATATGCTTCAGCTCAGTCTCCGCCTATGATGTGGTCATGCCCATGACCATATCATGACCACATCATGACCAGAACCCAGTAAGGAAGAGGGCAGAAACTTGCGAAAATTGAGCGAAAATAAGACGGCGTAAACGCATTACTTGCTTGACAATCTTTGCGCTTATTATTGCATTGGTTTCACAGTAAAAATCATAAAGGGAGACAAGATGAGAAAATTTCCCAAACACAGCGCATACAGGCGTGGACTTCCGCCCATCGTGATCTTGCTCATAGTCTTGATACTTCTATTGGTGATCTGGCTTTTGTGGTCTAAATTCATGCCCAAAAAAGGGATAAAAACAATTGAAACGGAAATGCAAATTGCAGATGATAGCACCGTTGAAAAAGCTGAGGATAAGACGGAAATCGACCTAATAAACGGGGTTGATGAGCAAAAAACTCCCGAAAAAGCCATGCAAACGAAACAATATCCCGCAGATCCTGACATCGCTTCGAGAAAGCCGAGAATGCTGAAAGACGGTTTATATATATTGATTGTCAAAAACCAACATAAATTACATCTCTATAATGATGGTAAACGTATAAAAAACTATAATGTTGCCTTGGGAAAGAATCCCGAAGACAAGCAGGCCGTGGGAGACAACAGAACCCCTGAAGGGCACTTTTACATCAATTTTATTCGTGATTCCAAAGCTTGGACTCATGACTTTGGCGATGGTTTGGGAGAGGTGCCCGATGCTTATGGTCCCTGGTTTATGGCACTTTTCACCGGTAAGGCGAACACCTTTTCCCAAAAAACTTGGACGGGGATCGGCATTCATGGCACGCACAAGCCGGAATCGATTGGCACCAACGAAACCGAAGGCTGCATCAGGATGTATAACAATGAATTGGAAGAGCTTAAAAGGATTATTGGGAATAATCAATATGTGGCAGTGGATATAGTTGCAACGCTTTGAACGGTGCTATTTTAGGATCAAATATTGAGCCCGAGCTAATCGGGCTTCTTTTCTTTGATGAAATTACTGTGATGTTCGCACGCAAGGTAAAAAAGTTTTTCAGATATTTACCGATTTATCTTGACATTTTTTGGGCGAGTTAATAATTGCAACAATGAAATTATCAAGCTTTTTAAACTCTTGCAGTAAACTCTGCAGAACATTGTTAATCCTTAGCGTACCGCTATTTAGCATGCTTTCTTGCACGCCGCGGGAAGCCGTGACTAAAGCTTCCTATGTGGTACTTTCGCCTGAAGTTGCTGAAATTTTAGCGGCTTTAGGGGCTTCTGATGAGATCTCCGGAGTCACCGTGGAATGTGACTATCCTCCACAACTCGGCGAGAGGGTCATCGTGGGCAATTTTGGAGCTATTGACAAAGAAAAGGTCTTGGCCCTTGAACCAAAAATCGTGTTTACTTCAGCTCTTGAACAAGAGGCTATCGCAACGGACTTACGAAAGTTAGGCATTGAAGTGGTGTCGAGCTATCCTAAAAATCTCGACGAGATGCTCAGCGAAATCTTTCGTTTAGGTGAGATCGTCGGCAGGCAGAGCGAAGCAAAAAAATTGGTGGAATCGCTACAGACTGAGATTGGCGATATCGGCAAAGCTGCAGAAAATAGCGGCAAGAAGCCCAAAGTATATCTGGAAATCTATCGTGATCCCCTGATGAGCGTTTCGGATGAATCCTTGGTGGGCGAGCTCATCAATCACTCCGGCGGGGAGAATATTTTTAGAGTCTTAGAACGCGACTATTCGCGCATCAATCCCGAGGAAGTGATCAAAGCAATGCCGGATATCATGATCTGCTATTCGCGCGATAGTTTGGAAAACATTGTCGCTCGCAAGGGTTGGCACGTGATCCCCGCAATCAAAAATCAACAGATATATTTTGAAGAAGATATTTCGCCGGATATTTTACAGCGTGCGAGCCCGCGAAGTATCCAAGGCATGAAGGAGCTTGCCAAGATCTATCAAAAATGGTGCGAGGCTGGTTTGTGAAAAAGTTCTTGATCTATCTGGCTATCTCGCTGGCATTTGTGGGCATGATTGTGCTCTATCTCTTTAGCGGCAATCCAGGGCAAAATATCATTCTAAACGTTCGTCTGCCGAGGCTGGTTCTCACCATCGTCACCGGCATGAGTCTCGCCGCTGTGGGTAGCGTCTATCAACTGATGTTAGGCAATCCATTGGCGGATCCTTACATACTCGGAGTCTCGTCGGGCTCGGCTTTGGGCAGCATCATCTTTGCAAGTTTGGGGCTGATCATTCTCATGCCCTTAGGCGGATTTATCGGAGCGCTGCTCACTATGGTCTTAGTCTGGCGTTTGGCACTGAAAGACGGGGTTTTTGACAAAGGTCGGCTCATCATCGCGGGAGTGGTCGCAGGCTTGTTTTTCTCCAGCGGAATCTCTTTGCTCATGTATCTGGGTAGAGAGGATACCGTGCTTATTCTCAGCACTTTAATGGGCAATCTGGGGCGGATTTTCAGCCATTTAGAATATCGCGTGTTCCTCGGGCTCAGCCTGCTTGTGGGCATACTCATCATTTGGTTATATTTGCAAAGTCGTGCGCTGGACATCATGAGCACTTCCGACAACTATGCTCAGAGCGTTGGGATTGGGGTGCAAACGCTGCGAAAAAAGATATTTTGGATCAGCTCGCTGATCATTGGAATCGTTGTCTCCTTTGCCGGCATCATCGGCTTTGTGGGACTCATAACTCCACATATTATGCGCATGTTGGGGTTCAATAAACAAAGTGAAATCTTTCCCGGGAGCATGCTTTTCGGGGCAGGATTTCTCCTCATGTCAGATTTTTTGGCAAAAAACATAGGCGTGATAGAACTGCCGGTGGGAGTGATCACCGCTGCGGTGGGATGTCCCTTCTTCGCCTATTTGCTCGTAAGGAAATAAGGATTTGAAAAGATGGAGACCACAGCAATGCAAGATGTTAATGCAAAACTCAATCAGATTTTCCACCAATATATGTTGATGCTTCGAGACCCCTTGATCTATCTGGCGATAAATGAAGAAACGGGTGGATTCTCCAAAACGGAAATGCTGGGAATCAAGCTGGCAAAACAACGTGGAATGATCAACGCAGTCAAGCCTGAGAATTTAATGAAGATCACCAAAGAATTAGAAAGCATGATTAACCCCGCTGAAGATCCCGAAATCTCGATTTTGCTAAAGCTAAACACCTGCGGCGTTTATATGCTCTTGGGAGACATGCAGGCTGTCAGATCCACGATCCAAGAAGCTACTTTCTTTGTACAACGAAACCGTGTTCCATATTTAGAACTCGGCATAGAAGCCATCAAACTGCTTCTCAGCCATAGAGAATCGAAGAATATCGACATTCAACTTGAGGCACTTTCAAATCGCATTGATGAAGCAGAGCATCCTTATTTTCGCTGTAGCCTCATCACTTGGGTGGGACTCATCTACATGCGTAACCATAACTTTGAGATAGCATTGGCTTATTATACTATGGCTTATGAGATAGCCGAAAACAATCAAATGACCACGCTATCCTTGGAGCTGGCCTTGTGGATTTTGCAGTGTGCTGCAGAGCTGGGGAAGATTGAATTGGGAGAACAGTTTAATATCATCGGCGAGGAACTGATTTCACGTCTGAGGCTTCCACAATACAACTTCAAGCAGGAATATCACTATGGCAAGCTCAAGATGGCTCAAGAGGACTATCCCGCGGCTGTGCTATTCCTCCAAAAAAGCATTGCTTCCTTTAAAAAGGGCGATATTCCAGTGTTGAGCTTATACATTTCCAGCCTCAGAACAATTGCAGAAGCATTAAATCATCTCAAAGAACCCAGCAGAGCTCTGTCCTATCTGATTCAAGCAGAAGAAGCTGTTAAACAACAGAATGTGCTCGGAAAAGAGATGGACCTGAATTTGGACATTGCTACTACAATGGTGGAATTAGACCGTTGGGACGAAGCAATCCCGAGGCTCATCACCGTTGCAGACTTCTATCGTAAACATCAGAAAAATTATAAACTACTCGTCACTGCAAGATTAATCGCGCAATATCACGCTATGAATGATAACTTTGAAGATGCGTATAAGCTGTTGCTCGAAATAGATAAGATCAATACTCATACCATCTTAGAAGTCAAACTGGCGCATAGTCAGCATAGTGCAGACAAGCTCAGGCTCATCACGCATGAATCACACGAAGTCCAAGCTAAATATAACAATTTGCTCAGAGAAATGTCGCGCAGAACCTATGAACGTTTTTCTGGCATAAGTGAAGCTGCGAGAAGAGTCGTGGATGCCGCAACCTTAGCCGCCATGCAAAAAGATTCCAACGTGTTCCTCTCCGGCGAAAATGGGGCGGGCAAAAAGATTGTCGCACAGATGATTCACTATGGTTCGGAAGAAAGCAAGGGGGAATTCTATAACATGAATTGCTCAGCACTGCCTGAGAAAGAATTGGAGTCAATATTCTTTGGTGAACCCAGTAGCCAAGCCGGTGATAATCTGGATAAATGCGGATATTTTGCCCTTGCAGCCGGTGGGACATTGTATATTGATGAGGTGACGGCATTGCCAATGGACTTCCAGATGAGGCTGGCGGATGTTATCGAAAGTGGGCATTATCTGAATAGAAATAGCGGAAAAGCAGAAAAGATCACCTGTCGCATCATCTCTTCTTCCAGCAAAAACATGCTCCGTCTCGTGCGAGAGGGGAGCTTTAACCTGAATCTGCTCAATAAGTTAAGCACCTTAGAAATATCTGTGCCGCCACTGAGGGAAAGAAAGGAAGACCTCCCGCAATTGGTGGAAAACTTTGTGCGAAACATCTCTTGGGAAAGCAGTAAGAGCATGCCAAAGATCGAGCGTTCCTTCTATACGCGGCTGAGTAGCTATGAATTCCCCGGTAATATCAGTGAACTAAAAAACATCATTGAACAGCTCTTTATCCTCTATTATAAGCCGGTGTGGGATGCTGAGATATTGGAAAACATCACCGCGTTTAGGGAGACTAACGTCAAGCTGAACAGCCTGTTGGAAAGCGATATTCAAGAAATAGATAGAGAAAGGATCAAGCAGGCTTTGCGCAAAACTGGGGGAAAGCAAAAATATGCGGCTAAGCTGCTGAATATGTCTGAATCTACCTTGTGTCGTAGGATACAGAAATATGGGATCAAACGCTGATCGTATCTGAATCGGCGTTATCTGTTTCTGATGAATGCAGCTCTTATGTGGCTCTTGTATAGCTCGTAGCTCCAAGCACTAAATATCCCCTATCGCCAGAAAGGAGCGTAGCTTTCTCGTCACTGATTGCTCTAAGCTCGGCTATAATAAAGTCATCCCATTCAAGCAATTAACAAGCAACTAAGTGCTAAGTAACTCAAAACACGACAGGTTTACATAACATGGTTATGCTTAATATCTTTTTCAAAATTATTTCAGGATTCATTTATCAGTCACTTATGAGAGTGAGCAAAAAAATAGTTGTCCATTTTGTCGCCGTTTTTCGATTTTGTCTCCCTATATATAGTAGGAGGTTTTGATCTCAGGATTGAAAACCTATAGTTCTTTTATAAGTGTATAGTTGTGTTAAAAAAGTGAAAAATTAAGGCTCAATGTGAATGAAGAAGCCACGGGGCGAAGCTGTATCTGCTCCTCTCCCCGTAGCTAAAAGTCTCGTAGCTTCTTCGTGGCTAAATCAGCCACCTATCCCCCGAAAGGAGCGTAGCCCTCTCGTCACTCTTAGCTCGTAGCTAAATCCTCTTCATGATAGAGATATATTCCTGCTCAAAAGTGTATCCTTGAAGCGTGGGCATGGCCTTGAGGACTTCGATATATTCACTTAGCTGCTCGTTTTCTTCATCGATGGCACCCGTCTTGAAGTCTATCACGATCACCCTCTTTTGCTTGCTGTCCACCATTATCCGGTCAATGCGAAAGTCAGCAATCGAGTATTCGGTGAGCACCATGTCATTGTCTTTTGAGAAGATAGCGGGCATGCTTTTTATCTCATCGGTGATGGCGGCAAAGAGTTCGTTTAGTTCGTTTATGGGCAAGATCGAGCCATAGCGACGCAAGGTAAAGCTTCGCGCCTCGCGGTGTTCTTCTTCGAGGTCATACTTAATGAAACTGAGATAGTCGTGGATGATGGTGCCGCGCAGAGAGCTCTTTCTTTCTACATATAACTCACGATGGGAAGCTATCTTGGGCTTGGGCACGTCTTCAATCTCGTCCCAGTCGATCGCATGGGGGCTGGCTGTGATGAGTGTTCTTGTCGGCATGCTTTCTGAGCTCTTTTCTTCTGCGGATGGGGCTGTCTTCTCTTTTGCTTTCTTGTCTTTCGTGTGGCTTGTGATATGGCTTTTAACGAAGCAAGCGCCGAGATCGCCATCTTCTAAGAGAGCAGTCGCCTCGCTGTCTATTGAAGTTAAGCAAGCCTCCACCATGTTCAAGGAGAGACTGATATTGTCTTTCTTTCGTCTATCTTCCAAATACTCGTCAAAAGCCTTGGTGCTGGGATAGCCAAAGAAGATGTGCAATCCGGTCTTGGCGCGAGTGAAAGCCACGTAGAGATTGTTCAGCTCTTCCAAGAGGGCGAGGTTTTCCTTGCGCTCCCAGATCTCGCTCTTGGGACAGTGAGAGAGTATGCTATCATAATGGTAGGTAAGGATATAGTCTTTGATATCATTGAAGCTATCGTCTTCGTATTCGATAGCCCAAGAGAGGTCTTTTTGATGCGAGCCGCTGGTGTCGAGATCATAGTAGAAGAAGACTTTATCAAACTGCAAGCCTTTGGACTTGTGTATCGTGAGAAGCTGAATCTGAGTGCCGCCCTCTACGCTCACCTGTTTGAAGGTCTCGTCCTTGATGTTTTTGGAGAGATAATCGAGGAACTCAGCCGTTTTGAGGCTCTGCTCAGGCTGCTGTGTCTCCCAGCTCTTGACAATCTTTTGGAATTGGTGTAGGTTCAAGAGGTCGCGCTCTGCCACTCTATCTATGTCGCGCAGGCAAAGCTGAGATATCTCGCGGATGATGTGATAAGGGCTCATCTCTTTGTGTTTGGCGGCAAGCTCGAGGAAGAAGCTCAGCTCTTCAGGGAGTTCCGTGGCTGATTGAGGCTTGGTTTCAAGGCTGTAGATCGCATCTATAAGCTCCTTGAGCACGCTGGAGGAAAGGAGCAGATAGTCGCTGCGCAAGAAGCTGAGAAGGTCTATCCAATCCCGGAACGCCACGAAGCGAAGCCATGAATATAGGGGACTTACCAGCCTATGTTCTGTGATGCGCGCAGAAGGCTGGAATACTCCTGCGACATCCTTTTCTTGGAGTAGTTGCTGGATGGTGGCAAGCTGCGTGCCTTTACGGCAGATGATGGCACAGCTCTGGTCTTCGCCGTGCTCCTCTATGTGTTTAAGCACGACGTCTTCCACAAAGTGTTTATAGCTAAGATACTTCTCTCCTCTATATCGATCATAGGCAAACACTGTGGTAGAGATGTTTGTTGAAGAGTCATCAAGGGCAGAAAAGACGGGGTCATATTGCCAGCTCAAATCTTTTGACTGCAGATAGCTATGCAAGATGTCCGACGTGAATATCCTATTGATAAAGTCCATCATATCGGGAGAAGAGCGATAGCTTAAGTTGAGACTATCCGGTTCTACGTTTCTCAGCGGTGGAACGATGTCTCTGAGCTTGATGAGCAACTCTCGCTCGCCGCCTCTCCAGCCGTAGATGGATTGTTTTTGATCGCCCACGATGATGACACCGCCGAACTCTTTGCTGCCTATACCGGCGCAAACTTCTTCCATGATAGGCTTGAGAATCTTGAATTGCAAGAGCGAAGTATCCTGAAACTCATCGATGAGCATGAAGCGCGTCCTGTGGGTCAGGAACTCATAGAACTCGTTGTCCGGCATCAATTCACCGCGTTTAAGCTCGGATTCCGCCATGTGAAGAGTCTCGAAAGTGAGCCATGTGATATCCGAATAAGTCAGGTCTTTATAGCGATAGATCAGCAAGTCATATTCTTTGAGGATGATCTCCCAGACGGCGATAATCTCTTCTTGCTCGGGGATGAGAAAGTCGTTATAGATCAGCGTTGCGAGTGCCGAGGCGAGCTCTTCATGAAGCTGTAACGCCTCTTCTTTAGAGTCTTTGGCGATAGAGCGAGAGTCATAGAAAGCACCACTTTTCATCACGCCGAAGAGCTTGAGTGCACGATAGGAATCCTTGCTGAAAGTCACAAGTGCATCCACAAAGGCATCCTTGCTTTCAGGCAGTTCCACGAAGAAGTTCCTGATGGCGACCTTGAGTATGTCTTTCCAGCCCTTGCCCTTCGCTTCCCTTGCGGCTTCAAGGAGGACGAAGAGCGCATCGCAGCTATCTCTAAAACCCTGCGACACATCCTGTCTCTCGGGCTTTTGTCCCACATAGCATTCTTTGATGAGGAAATAGAGCCAGCGGTTTTCGATGAGCATGCTGAACATATCTTCATAGCTATCGAGATTGCGTTTGACCCGCCGCGAGAGCAGGGAGTCTATACGCTCACGAAACTCCGGCCTCATCAGATGATCCAAGAGGAAAGGCATGCGTTTATTGACCGCATTCTCGTCTAAATCATAGTCATCTATGCTGCGTTGCGGTCTCACGATATTGCGAAAGATATTGCCCGTATAGCTATCAATAGTCATGATTTGCAGGTTTCTCTGATCGGTGAGAATCTGCAACTTGGCAAGGGATAGTATGCTCCTTTGCTGGTCAGTGAGTCCGTCCTCGCTCAGAGGAAAGATATCTGTCAAAGCTTTGATGAGAGCGGGATTATCTCCTGCGATGAGGCCATCAAGATGTTTGATGATCTCTTGCCTGATCTCGGCGGTTGCTTTGCGCGTGAAAGTGATGGCGAGTATGCTATCAAGGCTAAAATCAGGATGTTCAAAATACTTGAGAATGATGGCAATATACTCCAAGGAAAGTCTGTATGTCTTTCCCGTTCCTGCGCTTGCAGTGATTATTCTATTTTCAAATCTCTTATTCATTTTTGTGCCCCCTGCACGATGAGATCACCGCGTGTGATCGTTTGGAGCATATCGCGTCCGGCGCCCCTCTCGGGAACCTCATAACCATATTGGATACAACGCGTTAATCTCTCAAATATGTCCTCTTTAAACTTAACCTTTTTCTTATCATTTATGTTTTGTTCTGCGTCTATGCTCATGTCGAGAATCCTCCAAAAGACAGACAGCACCTCCTTTCCGGCGAAAAAGTCTTCATAGAGCCATTCATAGAAAGCAAGCTGGCGATAGTCTGCCCCGCCCGTCTTGAAGTCTATGATGAAATAGTCACTCTGTGCATTGATGCGAAGATCCGCTCTACCATTGAGTTTCGGGAGATATTCTTCCTGATAATCATCCGGCGGAGACAGGGCTTTAAGCAGGTTTTTCTCGCCCGGAATGTCAGAGTTTTCCGGCATCATCGAGAAGCTTTGACTTCTAAGAGACACCCTCATGAATTCATGATAGAACTCTTGCAGGGACAAGACCAGCCTATCGCTGATGATATCTCGGAGGAAGTCGCTGTTATAGTTCTTGGGAATCTTATATCTAAACTCCGGCGAATCAATCAGTTCAATCAGTTTATCTTTGAGAAAAGTCTTGTCTGTAAACAGGCTTTCCAACTGCTCTATGCGGTCAATTTTCCGTGTTTTCAGCCCTAAAACTTCTTCGAAATACTTGTGCATGAGACTACCGAAAAGCAAGGGCTGTATCGTCTCTTTGAGCTCTGTCTCCAGCGCCCTGATACGGCGATTGTTATGGATATACCAAACAAAGGGATTCACACAGAGTCGGATGAGAGAATCGCTGCCAAACTCTATGGTTTTGTTCCCATTGAAGTCGGTTTGCGGGCTTGCGACAAGATAGTAGAAGTGCTCATCCGGCTCTTTGAGGAAGGCGGGGTTTTGGCTAATGAAATCCATGCTTTCAGCCGGGCAAATCTGCGGACGCGAGTCAAAAAGCTCCCGAACGTCAAGTTTATTGAGCGCATGATCTCCCCTTTGCATCTCAAGGCCGTCCACAAAGCTGCAGAGTTCTTCCACAAAACTGCTGGGATGAACGTTCTCCTCAACATTGCTATATGTATATATATCAACCTCTTTAGCGAGGAAGACCAGCCTCATGAAGTAATAGCGTTCCCAAGCGCGAATAGTGTCATAAGCCAGAAATCCCAGCCTATGCTTTTGCGCTTCGTTGAGCAGCCAAGTCGGCGCCGGATTTTGAGGCATGATCCCTTCCACACACTGCAGGAATGCGACATTGGGATAGATGCGATTGCGACTATCAAAGAGGTTTGAGACGCCCCAACTTTTTGTGTGAGTTTTGGGGATGAATTTCAGGCGTTGAGACTTCACAAAATCCACCCACAGCGCAAAGATTCCTGCGCCGGGATTGTCGAAGATATCGTGCCAATCACTGACTATACCCAGCTTCTCGGCGGTAGCGAAGTTTGCCAAAGCCTTCCAGATTTCTTCCAGGATATGGCTTTTTTCTATCTCCACCACGCCACAAAAGTCCTGTGGATTGAGTTCATTATCAATCAGACCGATGAGCTGATCCACATTGGTCTGCGCCAAGACTTTTTTCAGGATATCAAAAAGCTTTTCCAAGAGTTCATACAGCACCAATTCGGTGCTTTTTTTGTGCCCATCAACCAGTTTCAAGCCGAAGTTCCGCTCTTTTTCGATGTCAAAATAGAGCACTTGATTGTCACTGAGTTTGAAGATTGCCTTCCTCAATTCTTCTTGTTTAATTTCATCCCAACCCTCAACGAGGCTTTGATTTAGCCTGATATCAAAACAATAGCGCATGATGATGGCAAGCGGCACAAAACCCTTATTTGTGGAAGTATCCAAGGCGAGCTCGCGCATGAAAGAGAGCATGCGAAACCAATTGCTATGCACGATGGGAAAGACATTCAGCGGGCTCACGAGTTCCCGCGGGAAATATGCGGAATATGAGCTATTTAAAAACTGGTTGTCGATGATGACAGCGGCATCTTTGGGGCTCTGCCGGCGGATGAATTCCAGTGCCGCAGCGTCCTCATTGGCACAATGCATCAAGCGGATATTCGGCTTTTCTGTAAGACTTTCCCAAGCTTTTCGCGCATCAAATGCCTCGACATTGAGCTTGCCCTCTTTAGGCTTAATCCCATGATAGAAAAGGATTAGCTCATTGCCACCATCTTTGCAACGCCGGAGCAATTCTTCCTCGCGCGGGCTGTAATAATATTGATTTATGACCATGATCCGCTTGCCCGTGAAGGGGATTTCCGTGCTTTCGGGCAGAGAAACGAAGACCTTATCGGTGAAGCCTCTTTCGCCAATGAACTCCTTATAGCGCAATACTATCTGTGCAAGCCTAATGATGTGATCTTCCTGCCACTCTCGCATGCGCAGCTCCAATTCTATGAGCTTTTCCAGCGCCAGCGCATCATAGCCCGCCTCCTGATTTTCATCCAAGAACTTAAAGAAATTGATCCCCCAGCTCACCAAATCATCGTAGTCCGAGATGTGGAAATATGCCTTATCTTCTTCAGTGAGAACCTGATAGAGTGCCAGAAGTCTCTTGTCGTCGGCAACCAGCGGCTGCTCTGGAAAACACAGACTATCCTTGAATTCTTCCATCGCAAGCCACTGAATATCCAAGAGTTGCCAATTCTTTTCATATTCTTTGCGAGCAAGTTCCGCCGCCACGCGGGTTGGGAAGATCAAGATCGTCTTATTTCTGATGAGGGTAAAAGCCTCGCGAATCAGGTCATCTCTGAAATCAACAGCGATAATTTTCATAGAATACTCCTTTATAAAAGAGGTGATAAGAGGCGGCAAATCGACTCTTTGCTGCGCTCAATGATGTTGCGGCGCGAGAATTCCTCGAGGTCAATACGCCGGCTAAATGTGAGGTCTTCGCTGAAAGCATCGCTGGCTTTGTCGATCAGCGAATCCTCGTAGATAAGCGAAGTTAGCTCAAAATTGTGGTTAAAACTACGCAAGTCCATATTTGCCGTGCCCAGCCCCAAGACCTCGTCGTCCACGATGAGAATCTTGGCGTGCATAAATCCGCGCGTATATTCAAAGATTTCCACCCCGACCTCCAAAAGCTCCTGAAAATAGGAGCGCGAGCCCCAAAAGACCACGAAGTGATCCGCATTGTGCGGAACGATGATCTGCACCTTAACGCCGCTGATAGCCGCAGTTTTGAGCGCCATGAGCAGGGCTTCATTGAGGATGAGATAGGGAGTATTGATGCGGATGGAATATTTTGCGCTGGCGATTGCCGAAAAGTATAATTGCAAGATATTTGCATGATTTGTATCCGGCCCGCTGGCTATCATCTGCACAGGCGAGATGTTGGAAACTTTGTGATTTAGAACGGGTGCTAAGTATTTATCCATGTGCTCTTTGGTGAGCAGATTTTCTTTGCTGACGAAATACCAGTCTTCCAAAAATATCGCCTGTAAACTGAAGATATTTTCCCCGCGAAAGACGGCGAGCGAATCGCGCCAATAGCCAAAATAGGGGTCTTTCCCCAGATATTTGTCGCCGATATTGAGTCCGCCGAGAAATGCCACCTTGCTATCCACAATCACGAGTTTGCGATGGTTACGATAGTTCATCCGGCTGTTGAGAAAAGGAATCCACACAGGCATGAAGGGCACAAATGCCACTCCGGCATCTTTGAGCTCTTTCTTGAAAGAACGCGGCAAGTTCCAACACGCCACATCGTCATAGATGAAACGCACTTCCACTCCCGCTTTCGCCTTTTCGATGAGGAGGTCTTTGAGGATGTCCCCAGTGCTGTCTGCGGCAACGGAAAAGAACACGAGATGTATGTGTTTTCGGGCAGAACGGATGCCGTTGAGGATGGCATTAAAGGCCATATTTGTATCGCTGATGATCTCTATATCATTGTGAATAGAGAGGATGGCTTTGCTGTTTCTTTTTAAGAGGCGATACAGCTTTCGCTCAAAACCGCTCTCCAAAAGTGCTTCCGAGGCCTCCGGAAAATGTTGGTAGATATTGTCCAAAGCCTCGTTATCAAACATCTCTTTCTGGCTGAAAAGCTTGATCTGACGCCAATTTCGCCCAAAGAAAAGATATAGAATAAAGCCTATTACGGGCAGGAAAAGCAGCACCATGATCCACGCTAAAGTATGCACCGGCGAGGAGTTCTCAAAGACGAGAATAATGATGATCAGCAAGATCGTGATACCATGAATGGCAGAGATAATCTTGATCGTAAAGCCGGTGAAAGTGCCCCAAATATCGCCGCCGAAGACGAGCTGCGAGGCAGAAGCTACGAGTAGCATGACGATGGCAAACGCCAAAAACATCAAAACGGTGTCCAAACTCTTGTGTGAAAGCACTATCACCTCCTTTTTACGCATCATTATTCGTAAGCAAGACTTTTTGCAAGCATGTAAAATTGTATTTTGCTGTCAAGCAAAGAATGAACTTAGTATAAAGATTTCGGAGAAAAAGCAGTGTTTTTTTATGTAGATTATGCCAAATTGATGGCATTTTTTTGCGAGAATCCCCTGTGATTTCTTGCCCTTTTTCTATGGCTTCCTTACTGGGTTCTGGTCATGATATGGTCATGATGTGGTCATGGTCATGACCATATCATGAGCGCACGGTGAGCTGTAATATATAGGGAAGAAGGGAGATAACCACCCACCTCTTAGACAATCAAAAGAACTTGCGGAAGATTGCATCTAATATGCAAATTGTTCTTGACCATATATTTAAAGAATAATAGCTTGCTCCCATCTGTAAAACAGATTATGAAAACACAAATGAGCTATAGCCAGTCAACCTGAATCACGAGGCAAAAATGAAAAAAAGTAACTTAATGTTAACACTTAAGAGCGTGAAATACCTACTTGTATTCTTTGTCATATTTTCATTTATACAAGCGATAATTGTGTCCATAAACCCTTTACTAATGCGTTATTTGGTTGATACCGCCTTGCCCGGAATGGACATTAGCTTAGTAATAAAAGCATTCATTCTTATCCTCATATTGATAGCCTGCCAAACTGTGGTCTATTATATAAATCAGATACTTAGCGCAAAGATCGTGAAGCGCATGGACATCGACATAAAGAATCGCTTAGTCCAAAATGTGCTTGAGCAGGAACATCGGTTTTTCTTGCAAAACAAACAGAGCACATTGCAAAATATCATTCAAAAAGACACCTATGTTATCGCCTCGTTTCTAAATCGGAAAATCATACCCATCATCTCACAAGTGACTGTTTTCATCATCGTCTTAGTCGTCATGTTGAACCTTAACGTCAGGCTTGCCCTGATTGCGCTGTTTCTCATTATCCCATACTTCTTTATTTACACTCTGGCCGGCAAAAAACTGGAAGCCTTAGTGCCTGATTATTATAAGTTTTACGACAGAATGACTTCAGCCATGCAGAGGATTCTCAAGAGCTTTGAGGTGATCAAATCTTTTAATAAGGAGAAATATGAGGCTGAGAGATATCGCGATATTTCTTCTTCATATTACGAAAACGACATGAAAATGACTGACATAGAGGTCAAAGCCGAGTCTGTTGCTTATCTTTTTGGTCATGCGATGTCTTTGGGGCTATTTGGATATGCAATCTTGATGGTGGTGAAAGGACAAACGACTTTGGGAACAGCGATTGCCTTTTATTCTTTTATGGGCAGGTTCTTAGACCCCGTGCAAACCATCTCGGGCATCGCTGCAGAGAGCAAAAGATTTACGAAATCCTTGGAACGAGTGGATAGTGTATTAAAAACAGAGGCCGTCTCTGATACAAGAGAAAAACATAAAGTATCTGAGTTTCAAGACATAGAGTTCAAAGAAGTATTCTTTAAATATGATGAGGCCGCGGAAAGAAACATCTTGAACAATGTGTCCATGAAGCTGGAAAGCGATAAGATATATGCAGTTGTGGGAGACTCTGGATCAGGGAAATCTACGCTTGCAAAATTGATCATGGGTTTCTTTGATGCGGATTCAGGAGATATATTGATCAACAAGCACTCAATTAAAGACATTTGCCATAGTTCACTGAGGCGGTTATTTGGCTATATTCCGCAAGACAGCTATCTCTTGCCGGGCTCGCTGCGAGAAAACTTGACTTATGGTGCGCCTTCCATTTCAGAACAAGATATTCAGGACACGCTTAAAGCATTGAAACTGGACGTGTTCGTAGATTCACTCTCCGAAGGCTTGGATACTTCCATCAATGAATTGGGCACCAATCTCTCCGGAGGCGAAAAACAGAGGTTAGCAATCGGTAGAGCTATCTTAAGCAATGCCAAGTTTATAATAGCCGATGAAATATCCGGCAATCTCGATGTTCAAACCGAGATTTCGGTGATGGACACAGTCTTTTCTGCGGTCAAAGGCAAGACAGCTTTGATAATTGCACATAGGTTGGCAACAATCGTAAGGGCAGACACGATTTTTGTGATGAAAAATGGGGCGATAATAGAATCCGGGACACATGAAGAATTGCTTAGTTTTGATGGGGTCTATGCTTCGCTATGGAATAGGCAAGTTAGTGAAACATGATTTGCACTGATCTTGCTGAGAAGGGATGTCACGTCTTTATGTCGTATATTTTCGCGCTGATAAGACGAGGCCTATTTGACATACCGTGAATTATGTTACCAAACAAACACATATCCCTGCAATTCCCCAAATTCAAGATAAATAACGATTTTTATTGACTAAATACCGCACTAAATAAAAGCTGTTATTCTTAGAAATAAAGTAATTGGAAGTAAGATGCTTAGAGCCAAAATATTTGTGCAACTCAAGGCGGGCGTATTGGACCCGCAAGGCAAAGCCGTGATGAATTCATTGATCACGATGGGTTATAAGGACGTGGTTCAGACCACTATCAGCAAATACATCCAAGTGGATTTTGACAATTCGGATGTGGAAGAAGTTAAGAAGATGACAAAAGAAATGTGTGACAATCTTCTTGCCAATCCAAACACCGAAAGTTATAGATTTGAGATTGAGGAGATCTGATCTTGCGAGTTAGCGTAATCACTTTTCCCGGTTCAAATTGCGACTATGATGCACGTGATGCTTTTGCCGAGCGCGGACACGATGCCCGATTGATTTGGCACAAAGACCGCGATCTCGAAAATCCCGACTTGGTGATCATTCCCGGTGGATTTTCCTATGGAGACTATCTCCGTTGCGGTGCATTGGCACGCTTTTCGCCCATTGTTTCCGAGGTCTTAGCTTTTGCCCAGAAAGGCGGCTTGGTCTTGGGTATCTGCAATGGTTTTCAGATCTTGACCGAAGCCGGGCTTTTGCCGGGTGCTTTGCTGATCAACAAAAATCTGAATTTTATCTGCCAACATCAATATCTCAAGGTGGAAACCAGCGACAGCCCCTTTACTAAGGGTCTCATCCCCGGCACCATCTTAGATATCCCCATCGCCCACAAAGAAGGCAATTTCTACGTCGATCCCGACGGACTGAAGAGATTGCAAGATGAAGACAGAATTCTCTTCCGCTATTGTGATGAAACAGGACGCGGCGGAGCTGAGACAAATCCCAATGGTGCGGTGGATAACATCGCCGGGATCATCAACGCCGGACGCAATGTTTTGGGCATGATGCCCCACCCTGAGCGTGCTGCCAGCGACAGCGTATGTAGCCAAGATGGCAAACACATTTTTAGCGCAATCGAAAGATTTTTTGACAGCAGCCGTTGAGCTCGTCTTTCCGGCAGTTTGCCATAGTTGCGGCACGAGGCTGAGCTATCCTGAAAAGCAGGTGTGCACGGGTTGTGAGGCGGAATTATTGCCTCCCTCAGCGGATAGCTTTGGAAAAGGTTCAGTCCATCAAGGGGACAACAGTCTTCCCTATCAAGAAGAGGATTTCAGCTTTAGTTTTGCCCGAGCAGCGGTTGCTTATGAACAGGTGGCAAAGACCTTGGTTCATCGTCTAAAATATGACGCCTATCAGGCACTTGCAGACTATTTTGCTTTGAAAATGGCAGAAGCTTTGGAAAGCTATCCGGAGTTTGAAGATTATGAGCTCGTGACAGCCGTGCCGCTGCACAGGGTTCGCAAGCGCGAGCGAGGCTTCAATCAAAGTGAACTCATTGCCCGCAGTTTTGCCAAATATAGCGGAAAGAGCTATGCGGAATTGATTAGTCGCAAGCGATATACGCGCAGTCAGACAGAGCTTGATTTTCATCAGCGACGGAAGAATGTATCCGGTGCATTTTCTGCCAAAAGTGCAGCGCAAGGCAGAAATATCATCGTTATCGACGACGTTTTCACCACCGGACACACGATCAATGAGAGCACTTTAGCACTGCTTGAAGCCGGTGCAAAGTCCGTTGCGGCCTACACCTTTAGCCGCGCCATAGGTTAGACAAAATGAACTACGAACATAAAGAATATTTAAACGAGATTAGCGACGAAGAAGCGCACGACATGATTGAAAAGATGGCACGCTTTATCGCGAGCCGCAATCTGGCACCCGCGGGGATACTCTTGATTGAATCACTGCATCCCTTGCATAGCATAGGCAGCCAGGCACTCTATTTCATCATGCCTTTTGCCGAAATCATCTTCGACAGCCATAAATATCAGCGTTTTGCCCTGATGATCAAAGAAGAGAAATATATCAAGGCATTGGTAAGACGCATCGACGAGCTGGATGAAGAGCTGAACGACGAACGCCGAAAAGAGGCAAAACTCAAGCGCAGACGCCGTCGCAATCAATTCAAAGAAAACTTCAAGAATATCTTTAAGAAAAATAAAAGCTGATTAAGCGGAGGATATATGCAATACGATGAAAAACGCCTCACACGGATCGTGGCAACCGACTGCGGTAGCACCACAACCAAGGCGATCTTAATCGAATTTGTCGATGGTGAATATCGCCAAACTATCCGTGGTGAAGCACCAACAACAGTGGAAGCCCCTCTGAACGACGTTACAAAAGGCGTGATCAACGCCACTCAAGAACTCGAAGAGCTGGCTCGTTTGAAATATAATAACCCCAATATTAAGTTCATGGAAGATGGAAAGTTTATCATCCCGCGTGATGGTGATACTGGGGTAGATGCCTATGTCTCAACCTCTTCTGCCGGCGGTGGCTTGCAGATGATGGTGACGGGAGTGGTGGCATCGATGACCGGTGAGAGCGCAGAACGCGCAGCACTCGGTGCCGGAGCAATCGTGATGGACTTGATTTCCAGCAACGATAAACGGCTCAACCACGAAAAGATCGAGCGTATTCGCCACTTGCGTCCGGATATGATCCTGATGGCAGGCGGTGAAGACGGCGGCACGGTGAAGCACGTTGTGGAAATGGCAGAGCTCGTTTCCGGTGCAGACCCCAAACCTCGTCTCGGAGCGGAATATAAGCTCCCCGTGATCTTTGCCGGCAACAAAGAGGCTGTGGGTGCAATTAATGAAACCTTGTCTGAAAAAGTCAATCTCATCGTCACCGATAACATTCGTCCCAAACTCGAGATGGAAAACCTCGGCCCTGCCCGCGATAAGATCCATGACATCTTCATGGAACACGTGATGCAACAGGCGCCAGGCTATGACAAACTCATGGTTTGGACGCAAGGACCCGATCACAAAGCGGTTCCCATCATGCCCACTCCTGCAGCGGTTGGAAACATCATGCAAACCATTGCCAAAGATGAGAAGATCGAAGTTCTCGGAGTGGATATCGGCGGAGCAACGACAGACGTATTTAGCGTGTTTACCGAAGATTATATCTTCAACCGCACAGTTAGCGCAAACCTCGGAATGAGCTATAGCATCTCAAACGTCTTGGCATCCAGCGGCTTGGAAAACATCATGCGTTGGGTTCCCTTTGACATCAACGAAAACGAACTGCGTAATATGATTAAAAACAAGATGATCCGCCCCACGACCATCCCTTCACTCTTGGAAGAATTGGTCTTGGAACAAGCGATTGCAAAAGAAGCACTTCGTTTGGCATTTGAACAGCATAAAGAATTTGCCAGCGGACTGAAAGGAATGCAACGCCAGCGCGACATCTCTGAGGCATTTAGCCAATCTACTTCAGGAGACACCATCGTCAATCTCAAGACCTTGGACCTCTTGGTTGGAAGCGGCGGAGTGCTCTCTCACGCACCGCGCAGAAATCAGACAATGATGATGCTCATCGATGCATTCTTGCCGGAAGGAATCACACGTCTGGCCGTGGATAGTATCTTCATGATGCCCCATCTCGGCGTTCTTTCTGAGATCAGCACAAAAGCAGCAACCGAAGTCTTCCGTAAAGACTGTATGCTCTATTTAGGCAGTTGCGTTGCACCCATCGGCAGAGGTAAATATGGCAAGCCCGCACTTAGTGCCAAGCTCGAACTTCCCGATGGCAGCGTTTTTGAAGAGGATATCCCCTTTGGCGAAATCCGCCTAATCCCCTGCGGTGTTGGCGAAGTTGCAAAAGCTACCCTTAAAACATCAGGCGGCTTGATCTTGGACGAAAATAAAGCCAAAGAATTGACGGTTGACCTGCATGGTGGCATGGTCGGAATCGCCTTGGATACTCGTGGTCGTCAGCCATTTGCTCTGCCGACTGAAAAAGAGATGCGCATCAAATATCTCAAAAAATGGATGCGTGAACTTAAAGCATACCCCGAAGAAATTTTGGTGTAGGAGGAAAGAATGGGACAAGCTTATTCTGCCGGTTTAACCGTCACTGATAACATCATCTTACGTAAAGAACGTATCTTGCCCCTGAAAGGAACAGTTTTGGTGGAAAAAGGTCAGAAGGTTGCAGCCGATGACGTGGTCGCCGAAACCCTCCTGCCGGGTAAGGTCGTGCCTTTTAACCTCGCAAACAAGCTCGGCGTCACCCCCGCTCAGCTTGAAAAATTCATACAAATCAAAGCCGGTGATCAGATCACGAAACAAACCGTGCTCGCAGAAAGCGCCGGACTCTTTGGCACCGGACTTTTTAAGACTGTGGTGCACTCTCCCGTGGATGGAGAGGTGGAAAGCGTCTCCGCTGTGACGGGACAGGTCTTGCTTCGCGAGCCTCGCGTTCCGATCCAAGTGAAAGCCTTCGTGGATGGAATCATCACAGACATCATTCCCGAAGAAGGCGTGGTCATTGAAAATAAAAGTGCCTATATCCAAGGCATCTTTGGCATTGGAGACGAAACTACGGGCGAAATCATGATGTTGGCAAGCACTCCGGGTGATGAGATCGATGCAGGTAAGATCAATGAAAGCTGCAGAGGAAAGATCATCGTCGCCGGAAGCTTCGTGCCCTTCCACGTCATTGAAATTGCCAAAAATCATGGCGTTGCAGCCATCATCACCGGCGGTATCGACGACCAAGATATCAAGAAACTCTTGGGTTATGATATCGGAGTCGCCATCACCGGTCATGAAGAAGTGGGACTCACCATCGTCTGCACCGAAGGATTTGGCAAGATCGATATGGCGAGAAAAACCTTTGAACTCTTGAAGCGTTTCGATGGCAAAAAGGCGTCGATTCATGGACATACCCAGATTCGCGCCGGAGTGATCCGCCCGGAAATCATCATCCCGCTTGAATTCCAGGAAGATGAACTGGGCGCTGCAAAAGCAGGGCTCTCCTTCCTGAGCATAGGTGCCAGCGTGCGTGTCATCCGTCAGCCTCATTTTGGCAGCATTCTCAAAGTGACTGCCCTGCCGGAAGAGCTCACAAAGGTGGAATCCGAGACCATGGTGCGCACCCTCGAAGCTGAATTTGAGGATGGAACGCGCGTCATCCTGCCGCGTGCAAACGTTGAAGTAATCGAATCTTGATCCATTGGATGGATTGATACAAATCATGGCCGCTCTGATAAACAGAGCGGCTTTTTTGTGTGTTTGTCAGATCCTGAGCGATGATGTCCTGCGTGTAAGTTTGAGTTGAACTAATCTTGATCGCCATCTTTAATTGTAGTATTTCTATTTTTTCGCATGCCTTCCTTATAGGGTTCTGGTGATGATATGGTCATGATATGGTCATGGCCATGAGCGTATCATCACCATACAATAAGCTGATACCAATAGGTAAGAGACGGCAACACATCAAGATATGAGAGAGTATGTAATTTTGAATGACACAATTACGCGTGTAAAGTGACGAAAAATTAATAACACAAGGCAATATTCTTTGAGGTTTACATAACAATTTCGATTCTTTGATTTTTCAGAATTATTTCAGGCTTCATTTTTGAATGACTTACAAGATCGATGAAAAAATAGTTGCTCATTTTGGGCTTTTTTTTCGATTTTGTCACCCTATAGAATAGTAGAGGCTCTTATTTCTGCTTGACGTGAACTTGTTGCTAAAATAGGATGCACTTTGAACATGAGAAAATGTTCTTAAAAAATAAATAATGAAATGGGGAGATAGAAATCCATGCCTAAATGGCTGAAATACCTCAAGTTCGTCCTTCTTTGGATGACGTGGCTAAACCTGACAGCGATGGTTGTTCCCGTTCCGGGGCACAGAGCCATCCCGCAGGATTGGTCTGCCTCAAATCCAGAGCTACCAAAATCTACCGAAACAGAGCTTGGTCTGAAAAACAGGACGGTTGACGAGCTGCCGACGCATATCTTGGCGCTGATGGTGGAATTTGACGACGTCCATTTTAAGATGGAGGCTCAATATCCAGACTTTTTGGCGCATGATTTGGCTTATTTTGAGCGTTGGATGCTGCACCTGCACGACTTCTTTTACGATGCCTCGCATGGCAGTTATCAGATGAGCTATGAAGTCTATCCCCAAAGACTTAGACTCCCTAACACGCTGGCACATTATGGGGCTGATATCGGCGGTAAAACGGATAAAAATCTCGGAGATATCATGCCTGATCTCATGCAGCTTTGTGGTGATATAAACTTCTCTGCCTACGACGGAATGATCATCTTTCACGCCGGCCAAGGGCAAGAAACCGATGTCGAGGGCAAGCGTAAAGAGAGCATCTGGAGCACCTTTCTCTCCAGAAAATATCTGCAAAACTATTTTGACCCGGAGAATGACGACTATCCCGGTTTTGCCACACCGGACGGCACAATTCTCACCAATATCGCCATCATCTGCGAAGACCAATATCATGACTATTTCCCCGCTCAGGGTGAGGAGGATGCGGAGCTCTATCTCTTTAGCATCTTTGGAGTTTTGGCTCATCAATTTGGACATATCTTGGGGCTGCCTACCCTCTTTGACAATGTGAGCAGCAACGGCATCTCGCAAGGGATTGGCAACTGGGGGCTGATGGGAACGGGCGTCTGGAATGCCAGCGGATATGTTCCTGCGCAGCTCTCGGCTTGGTCTCGCTATTACTTGGGCTGGGAGGAGGCGATCACCGTCCATCATGATAGTGAAGCGCTGTCCATTGACCACTTCCTCGATCACGATGAGAGTGCGGTCAGGCTCTATAAAGTGCCGATCTCTGAACAAGAATACTTCTTGATCGAAAATAGACAGCAAAACCCTGATGGAAGCCTGGACCCATATACAAATCTGCCCAGTTATAGCTTCAAACTCTTGCCCGAAGAACAGGATTATTATGAAGATTTGCCGCTGATGCCTTTCTTTAATTTTATGAAAAATCGATATGCAGGCTGTGAGTGGGACTTTTTCCTGCCGGGATTTGGATATTCGCCGCTCACGGATGGTAGCGGAATCCTGATCTGGCACATCGATGAGAACGTCATCGCCGAAAACTTCCGTCCCAATTTCGATATCAATCGCATCAATGGCGATGCTAATCACAAGGGCGTGGATTTGGAAGAGGCAGATGGGGTGCAAGACCTTGATACGGGTGCATATAGTCCCTATAAACACGGCGGTCCTGACGATAGCTATCGCGCCGGTAATAACGACTATTTTGGGCATGAATATCATGAAGGATTGCTCTGGTTGCCCACTGCACAGAGCTATTATGGCGGCATCCCGCTGGAGATCTATGACATCAGCGAAAGCGCAAATCAGATGACTTTCAGCGTTCGCTTTGCTTGGCGATTGCAATTGGATTATGTGGGAGATAGCAAGTATCCGGCTGCGGCAGTGGACTTTTTCCAAGATGGTAGCGAGTGCATCTTCTATCCCATGGGAAGTGGCTTGATTGCGCTGTTTCAAGATGATGAGATGGTGGATCTCTATCCGCAGCAACTCCCTGAGATTACACAGCTTTATACTTGGGACGGCGAGGCGTTTTATATCCCTACACAGATGGGACACGTTGCAAGGCTCGCACGCAAAGATAAAGATGGCACGCGCTATGTAAACATCTCTAATCGCAAGTTCCTCAGCCATCCTGTGGACATGGACGACAGGCTGGCGCTGCTCATGGAAAACACTCTCACCGATGAGTCTATGGTCAGTTTTTATGACAAATCTCAAAGGCGCATCATAGATACGAGTTTCGTGTGGGCAGATAAGGCGGCTTCCAATTTGAGCTGGGACGAAAAGAAGCTTCATCTGCTGAGTTTGCCGAAGGATGCAGAGCACTATCGTTTGCTGAGTTTGGAGCTGGAATATCAGAACTATTATGGTTTTGAGACCACGGTTCCATCCGATTCCACGGTTGTCGGCATCTTCACGGCGAAATTAGGACAGAACGATGCGCTGATCGTGCAATGCCTTTCCAGCATCTATGTCTATGATAAAAGCGATTATAGCTTGAGTCTCAGAGATGGATTCCCTTATGTCTTCGATGGCAAGGCTTCGGCGCCGCTTTCACTGCAAGATATCGATGGGAACGGCACTTTGGACATGATCTTTGCCACTTCAAATCGAGTCTATGCTGTGGATCACTATGCAAATCTCATCTCGCCTAAGACACTCGATATGGGGCTGGCAGATGATGGTATCAGTGCCGGCGCAATCGCACTGGATTTGGATTCAGACGGTTCACTCAAGCTCTGCGCTGCGCTGAATATGAATCGCCTCTTTGTTTGGGAAGAAAACTATCGCCTCAAGCGTGGCTATCCCACTTCATTTGCGACGCGAGGACGACATCTGCCCTTCGTTGCTCACGGTGTGGATGGTGAGCCCTATCTTTGGATGGCTGCCGATAATGGCTCGCTCTTTCGCAGTCATCTCCCGAACTATGATGTGCGCAAGGCCGATGAGGGCTGGAAGGCGGAATATGGCGATCTGAAAAGGCGTGCATCCCGCATGTCGGTCGATCTGCCCAATCAATATCAAAGCGATAAAGTCTTTGTCAAAGACGAACTATATTTCTTTCCCAATCCGCTCAAAACATTTTATAATCAAGAGATAAAGCTCTCTATCATGCCCACAAAAGACCTGCGCGTGAGCCTTAAGATCTTTGACATCAGCGGCAAACTCGTGTTCCAAGAATCAGGTCTGGCGCGTGAATATCTGCGCAATCAAGACCTCTTCCACATCCCGGTGGATAAGCTCGCGCCGGGAATCTATATGGCAATTATTAAGGGCGGCGGCGAAACTCATAAGCTCCGCTTTGGCATAGAAAAGTAATTTTGGGAGAAACCCTATGAAACGATATATAATCCTAATCACATTAACGCTGCTCTGTTTGCAGATCACGGCGGGAATCCATCCTTCTTCGGGAGAATATGGCTTCAAGTTCCTCAATATTCCCACCTCGCCTGTGAGCACCGCTCTGGCATCTCGTGGAGTGCACAGCGATCATAATAGCCTCGGCTGGCTCTTGCAACCTGCCGCCATCGGCAATAGTTCCAGAGTCAAAAACTTCAATTTCACACAGCAGTTTTGGCTGGGAGAAAGCTCTTATAATAGCTTCGCTTATGTGAGCGCAAATCGTAAGGCACACACCGCTTTGGCTGTGCGTAACCTCAATTATGGCAAGATCGAAGCCCGCGATGAGTCCGGACAATTCATCGGCTATTATGAACCGGTGGATATGGCGGTGACGGCAAATCATTCGCGTAGATTGGGCACGGGATTGTATCTTGGCGCAAACCTCTCTGTGGCTTATGAAAAGCTGGATACCGCTTCGGCTCTGGCGCTTTCTTCAGACCTCGGAATCAGCTATCTTCCGGCAATCAAAGATAGCAAGCTCTCCTTTGCCGTGCGCAATCTCGGTTTCAGCGGCAAGATGGAAAATGAAAGAATATCTATGCCTCTCAGCTTTGAGCTTGATTTCAGCAAGGGCCTCGAGATCAAGGATCAATATCTCAATCTTGAAGCCGCATTGGTCAAGCCTATGGATGACTATATCCTCTATAGTCTCGGGGCAGAATTGGAACTCATCGATATGTTTGTTCTGCGCAGCGGATATAGATTAAACGGCGATTGGCAAGGCATCACAGCCGGCCTTGGACTCAATATCTCAAACTTTGAAATAGATTATGGCTTTGCTCGCAATGGCAAAGGCGCAGGCGATGTCCACAACATTGGCATCGGCTATCACTTCTAATTTATTTGGAGCGGCTCGGAAATGAAGCGTCACGGTCTCAGGTATTTACCCCTTCTTTTGGCACTGTTTTTATTAACTTTCTTGGCACCCCTTGCAGCTATGCCTAAATATGTTCCCGGACAGATAATCATCAAGACTTCAGCACCGATTGCGGTCAAAGGAAACAAGACGGGACTCTCCCAGTTCGATACCTTCCTCAGCGCAAAAGGCGTCAAAAATATCACCTCGATGAAACACATGCCCGGCGGACGCTATTATCGCATCAATCTCAGCACCATGCCGGATGAGAAGGACTTCGGAAACTTGAGCTTCAATGGGATTGAATATTTGCAACCAAACTATATAAGACAGATGCACGTTTTGCCCAATGAGAGCGGAAAAGTGACGCCAAATGACCCTTATTTTCCCCGCCAACAGCTCGATCTCATCGGTGCTCCGCAAGCATGGAACTATTCAACCGGCTCCTCAGAGGTCATCGTCGGCATCGTGGATAGCGGTATGCTCGTCAATCACCCCGATCTCAAAGACAACGTCTATCGCAACCTCAGCGAGATCCCCGATGACGGGATTGATAACGAAAACAACGGTTATATCGATGATCATACCGGCTGGGACTTTGTGCACGCTCCGGAATTGGAAGGCTATGCACTCGGCGACTATCTCGATGAAGACAACGATGTGGACGATGAAAGCTTTCACGGAACCCATGTAGCCGGCATCATCGGCGCAAAGGGAAACAATTCTCTCGGCGTCAGCGGTGTCTGCTGGAATGTGCGTCTCATGCCCCTCAGGGCGGGATTCAGAACCATGGATGCCGGATATTTGCAAGACGACGACGCCGCCGCTGCCATCATCTATGCCGCCGATAACGGTTGCAAAGTCATCAATATGAGCTGGGGAGATACCAGCTATTCACCCATCATTGCCGATGCTTGCGACTATGCCTATGCAAAGGGCGTGGTCTTGGTCGCATCTGCAGGGAACGACGGCACAAGTGAGCTTCACTATCCGGCAAGACTGGCAAACGTGATCGCCGTGGGAAGTGCCAGCCGCGCCAAACTGCTCTCAAGCTTTTCCAGCCACGGCCAAGGACTCGATCTGCTCGCACCGGGTGAGCTCATCCTCTCCACCTATAAAGATGAAGGCGAAAGTCTCTACTATGAACAAAGCGGCACCTCTATGAGCGCACCCTTTGTCACCGGCGCAATCGCTCTCATGCTCTCAATTCAACCGGAACTCACTCCTGACGAGATCAGAGCGCGCCTGCTCAGTTCCACAGATGATATCTATAGCCCCGGCTACGATTATCTCAGCGGACACGGCTTTCTCAATGTGGAAAAGTTCATCCGCAACAGCAATCCGCCTTTTGCAAAGATAGATTATCCCGCCGATCATAGCGGAATCAGCACAACGACAAATCTCATCGGCAGCGTGTATGACGACGATTTTATCCGCTATACTCTGATGTATAAGAACATGGCTAATCCCGATCTGCCTTGGTTGGACATCACCGAGCACAGCCAGACTCCCACCTATCACCTGAACCCTGTTCACAACGACATCTTGGGCGAATTTAGGGTTCCCTCAAACTTCCCCGAGGGAGACTATTTAGTGCGTCTGCAAACCGAGAAACGCCTCGACGCTACTCGTAAATATAACTATTTCACCACCATCAGAGTGCAGCGCAATGCACCCGAGATTCGCGCTGGCTCGCTGCAACATTTCACCCGTTATGATGATGAAAATCTCCGCCACTATATCGCCGCTGCGTTCAACGACAAGGTAAACGCAAACCTGACCTTGAGCTTAGAAGATGGCTCTTTGCGATATGCTTATGGCACGAAACTGGACTCTGTGCATGTTTGGACACTGCCGCGAGACATCCCCGAAGGCAAGATTTCCCTCAGAGTGGTGGCAGAAAACCTCTCCGGTATCAGCTCAGAAAGCCCTTGGTATCCAGACTTTTGTGAGATAACTCACCACAGTATCCCTCGCTCGGGTTACATTGCAGAAGAAATCGGTGATGCGAGAGTTCCCTTAAACAAGTGGTATGACTTCAATCACAACGGCTATGACGAATATATCGCCATGGACATCCCCGAGTCAGGCTATGGCGAGCTTTATGCCTATGAACCGCGCGGCAGCAGCCATCCCAAGACCCACATCTTCCGTGAGAACGTCTATCCCCTCGATATCGGCGCAACCACTGCCGGAGGCATGGATCTCCTCGTTCTACAGGGTGAAAAAGCCATGCTTTGGAGCAAAAGCACCGGTTTCACCTATCCACGCCCAGAAGACCAGATATTCTCGGATACGGGCATCTTAGGCGGCGCCATTGCTGATTATAACAGTGACGGAAGTCAAGATATCCTCTTGGTCAAGAACCTCCCCCAAGCGCGTGTCTTGCAACTATATGGCCGCACCTCGGAAGGCATATTCTCACCGAGAAACACCATCTATAACGACACTGCGACTAACCTGAGAAACAACTTCGTCCCCACCGTAATCGTGGATAGATTCAAGAGCGGCACACGCCCCCAGATTCTCACTGCGGATACAGATGGCGACATCATGATCTTTGAAGTGCAGGACAACGCAAACTACACTAAGATTTGGGATCATCGCCTGCCGGTTGGAAACGCCTATCATCTTGCCTCAGGAGACTTTGACGACGATGGTAAGCGCGATTTCGTGGTGGCTGGATACAATAGCGATCCCCTGATTCCCGACCTCAATTTCTGGCATGTGGAAGCCTTTACTTACGAGAATAACGACTTCGCGAGCATGGACAGCATCATGTTTGAAAAGGTAGAATCCCAGAGCGCCATCACTGTTGTCGATATGGACAACGATGGTAAGGACGAAATCGTCTTAGCAATCGCTCCGAATCTTTATATCCTCAAATATGAAGCGGGCAAGCTAAATCCCATATTCATCGGAGATAGCAGCCTCAACTACCGCGCTGCATCTTATATTGATGCAGACGGTTTCGGCAGAGTGATCGCAAACCGCGAAGTGGAGGCAGATTCCCTTGTCTGTGCTGTTTGGATGAAAGATGGCGGCAGCGACTTCATCCTTGCTCCAAACAACGTCTTTGCCCAAGCTTTAGGCCCTGATTCCGCCAAGATAAGCTGGACAAAAAGCGATGCCGATTCATACAGGCTCTATCGTCGTGATGAAGACGGCGATATCCTCACTTTTGACGTGGGAGATATCAATCAATATATCGACCTCGCCCCAGTTCCTTTGATGAGCTATTCCTATGCTATTCAAGGTCTTTATGACGACGAGGATCAGCCCGATAGCGTCCTTTCTTCGTGGCAGCATGTAACCCTCACCGAGGTAGCAGAAGTCACCGAAATCGTGATGAATGGCCCCAAAGACATCCGCATTCTTTTCAATATGCTGATGCCCGTTTCGGTTATAAATCCTGCACTCTACAGCCTTTCTCACGGCATGGGACACCCTCTTTCAGTGAATAAAATCAACAGCGGACACGGCGTTCAACTCAGGTTCCGCGAGGCTTTGCCTCAGACCGACGAGCTTTTTAGCATCGATCTGCAAGGAATCCGCGGCCCCGGCAACATCCCGCTTCAAAATAGTGAGCTCAACTTTTCCTATGCCCTGGATATGGAAGCTCCGCAAATCATTGAAGTGCGCGTCCTTGGCAAAAGCGACAAGCTTGAGATTAGCTTCTCAGAAGAAATAGAGCCAATCAGCGCACAACACCTGCCCAATTATAGACTCAGCGCTCCTGAAAACGATGCTGACAACGAGATAATCGCCGTTCAGGTCTTTGAAACCCATGTCGTCATCAGCTTTAAACACAAGATAAAACATAGCAAACAGGGATATTACATAGAGATTCTCAATGTTTGTGACACAGCAGGAAACCCCATTTCTCCTTCGCACAATCTCGCCCGCTTTGCTCTCAGCGATATCGGTAACTTAGACGAGATCGTCGTCTTTCCAAACCCTCTGAAGAAGACCGAGCAAGATGCACTTGTTTTCATGAACTTCCCCGCCGGACAAAAAGGCAAAATCGCAATCTATAACAGCAATGGAAGTCTCATATACAAGAGTGAGATAGGCCCCTTCAATCCCGATATAAACGACATTAGCTGGCGCTGGAATGCCCGCAATCAAAAGGGCGAAAAGATTTCCAGCGGCATATATTTTTATGTCATAGAAATGAATAAAAAGACTGCGCGAGGGAAATTTGCCGTGATCAACTAAGCTCTCCGATCGCTTCCCAATCGTTTCAAACTCATTGATATGCAAGACATTATGGAGGGCTAACACACCTGTTTTTTATACATATAGGAGTATATTTATGTCGCAAGACAATATTTTTGAAGACCACGACGAAATAATTGACGAAGAATGGCAAGACCTGGAAGCGGGTGAAACGACGGCTTTCATCGGAATGGTGATCCGTCCCACCCACGATCCTCAGGAGGCGCGCGCCTCGCTCGAAGAGATGCAACGCCTTGCTGATACAGCAGATATCAAGGTCTTGGACATCCTCAGCCAGAATAGAAAACACCCCGATAACAGCCTTTATTTTGGTAAGGGCTTCCTCGAAGAACTCGTGCAAAACATGAAAGAAGCAGGCTGTGAACTGCTGATCATAAACGACGAGCTTTCCCCTTCCCAAGCACGCAATATCGAGAAAGAGCATGATATAGAAGTCATTGACAGAACAGAGGTTATCCTCACGATATTCCATCGACATGCCAAGACAAAAGAAGCCAAATTGCAAGTCAAACTCGCTGAACTCAAATATCAGCTTCCCCGCCTCAAACGGCTCTGGACTCACCTCGATCAAGAGCGTGGCACCGCAAGAGCAATGGGCGGTGCTGCCTCACGCGGAATGGGCGAAAAGCAGCTTGAGATAGATAAGAGACTGATTCGCGAGCAGATACGCAAGATAGACAAGGCGATAGACCGCATCTCGGCGATCAAAGAAACCCAAAGAAAATCACGTGACAAGACCAAAACAATCTGCATCGTCGGCTATACAAACGCCGGCAAATCAACGCTGTTCAACAGGCTCACCGATGCCGGAGTCTTGGTGCAAGACCAACTTTTTGCAACGCTTGATTCCACCAGCCGCCAGCTCAAACTCTCCGCCGGCGAACCCGTGATCCTCTCCGACACCGTAGGCTTCATCGCCGATCTCCCCCACCATCTCGTAGCCTCGTTCCGCGCCACATTGATGGAGGCTGTGGACGCCGATCTGCTCATTCATCTCGTGGACATCTCAGACGATCGCCATGAATTCTATATCGAGCAGGTAAACATGGTTCTCCAGTCCATCGGAGCGGGAGAAATCCCTCAGCTTTTGGTCTTGAACAAGGCAGACCTCTTGGACGCAGTGCACCTCAAGCTCGTCAATAAATATTACAAAGGCTCGGTCGCCATCAGCGCCATCACAGGTGAAAACATCGATGAACTTCTCGTCATGATGGAGGAAAAGCTCTATTCCAACATGGTTTACAAGCTCAAGCTTCCCTATGAACTGACTTCGATCGTCTCGCGCATGCACGATCTCGGCAAGATCACCCAAGAAGACTATCTCGAAGACGGAATATACCTGGAAGTGACGCTACCTCAGATGTATAGCCATCTCATCAAAGACTTCATCATAGAAGATTGACTATCCGCTATAAAAGGAAAAGTATTGACATAAATCCCGCTTTTTGAATCAGTAGTATCCAATTGAAAAATAATAAATAAATTAGGAGTGAACATGGTAAAAGTGATAAGTGCTGCTGAAGCTGCAGCAATGATCAAGCCTGGAAGCAGGCTGGCTATCGGCGGATTTCTCGCCGTTGGCGCACCGGAAGACATCCTCGATGCAATCGTAGAGCAAGGCACAAACGATCTCCACATGATCGTTATCGCCTCCGACTGGGAAAACAGAGGCGTGGGTAAACTCATCCAAAACCGCCTCGTTAAAAGTGCTCAAGTCTCGCATTTGGGAACAAATCGCACCATCCAAGCGCAGATGAATGCCGGCGAGATGGATATTGAACTCGTGCCCCAAGGAACCCTCATGGAAAGAGTGCGCGCTTTTGGCGCAGGACTCGGCGGAATCCTCACCCCCACAGGGATTGGAACCATCGTCGAAGAAGGCAAACAGATCATTAATCATGGCGGAGTGGACTACATCCTCGAACCCGCCATCCCCAGTGATTTCGCGCTCGTAAAAGCTTATAAGGCAGACAAAAGCGGAAACCTAACCTTCCGCAAAACAGCCCGCAATAGCAACCCCATCATGGCGATGGCCGGCAAGATCACCATCGTGGAAGCCGAACACATCGTTGAAATCGGCGAACTTGATCCCGAAGAAGTGATCACCCCCGGAGTTTTTGTGGACTATCTCGTTCAAAGCAAGGAGGTTACAAATGGATAAGAGACAGATGATTGGAAAGAGAATCGCCCAAGAATTCAAAGACGGCGACTATGTGAATCTCGGAATCGGACTCCCCACCCTTGCCGTGAACTATATCCCTGAAAACGTGCACGTTACCTTCCAAAGCGAGAATGGCATCTTGGGAACAGGACCCAGCCCCTCAGAAGGCGAGGAAGACAAGGATATGATCAATGCCGGCGGCGGATTTATCACCGCTTTGCCTCATGCCTCGTTCTTTGATAGTGCGCTCAGTTTTGCCATCATCCGCGGCGGACACGTTGACGCAACCGTGCTCGGCGCATTGCAAGTGGACTCCCAAGGCAACCTTGCAAACTGGATGATTCCCGGCAAGATGGTGCCCGGCATGGGCGGTGCAATGGACCTCGTCACGGGCGCACGCAGCGTTATCGTAGCGATGGAACATGTTGATAAATATGGCAATTCCAAGATTCTCAAAGAGTGCACCCTGCCGCTTACTGCAAAAGGGAAAGTGACTCTGATTATCACCGATATGGCTGTTCTCAAGGTGACCGCTCAAGGTCTTGTCCTTCAAGAGCTTGCCGTCGGAACAACAGTCGAAGACGTGGTGAAAGCCACCGAAGCTGAGCTCATCATCCCTGACGTGATTGGCACTTTCGGCGACTAAAGAATATCTTATTAATAAAGAGAAAAGCCGGAGCTGATATAGTTCCGGCTTTTTTGTGTTTCTTACTTGCTTTTCTTAAAATGGTTCGAACTTATTGATGTCCCAATAATATCTTTCCGCCTCTTTTTGCACATCTCCAAGGTCGTCATAATGCCTTTTTTCCCACTCTTCCATGAAGGCAAAAAACTTGCCTAAGGTATCAGATTTTGTCCTGTTTGCGCTCTCGCGATAGTGGTCGATTGCGTTTTTCTCCAAAAGCAAGGCAGTGGAGATGGCGGAAAAGAGATATTGATCCTCACCAACGCGCCTTACAAACTCTTTGGAGATAATGGGATGGCGTTCGCCCAAGGCATCGAAATCTGCCTTGAAGTCCACCAATTCTTCGCCCTCGCTGAGCTGTTGATAATATTTCAAAAGGTAATTATAATGCTTTTTTTCTTCGTCTCTACGCTCGTTGAAAAAGCTCTTAACCTCTTCATCCGTAGAGTGATCCGCAGCATCTTGATAGAGCGTGATGCTGTCCATCTCGCCCTGCATGGCTTTTTTGAGCAATGCTAAAAGTTCGTCTTTGTTTTTCATAATATCCTCATATTTATCTGTTTGTTCGATAGTATAAAGCTTTTTTGCAGAAAGGCGAATAATGTGAGACATAAGCGCCATTTCCAATCTGTAATGTCCTATGTGTCATCATGTTACGAGTTCATGATCCATCATATCGGCAAGAGCAAGCTGGCATGATTATTCGCTACTTTATTCACCTCGCGACTCACCTCATGCATGCTTAGCAGCCCACCTTTGGCAGGTTTCAAAAGCGGCAAAATCAGCTGCGGATCCTCATTTTTTTCATCTAACCACAGCCCAAAATCCTCTGGCATAAGCAGTGCCGGCATGCGGTGATGAATCTCCTTCATCTGTGAATTTGCCTCGGTCGTGATGAGCCCTAAAGAAGGCAAATAGCTCCCCTGATCGTCCTCCCAAACATCATATATCACAGCGACATAGAGCAGTTCCCCTTCCGCGGGATGGATATAGAAAGGAGTCTTTTCGGGCGCGCGCCATTCAAAGAATCCATTAATGGGCAAAATCCCTCGCCGCCGCCTGAAAGACGCTTTGAAACTGGGCTTTTCGGCTATGGTTTCCGCACGAACATTGATCATCGGGCTTTTGGGAATTTCCTTCATCCACGAAGGCACGAGTCCCCAGCGAAAATAGCCGTCATAACGCCTGCCTTTTTGGCTCACGATCGCCATAACTGTGTTCGTGGGCGCAACATTGAAGGAAATCTCCGTCTGGATATTTCCGATCTCGGCATCCAGTTCACGTTTTAATGCTCTTATCTCTTTGTCTTCAATAACTTGGGCAAATCTTCCGCACATCTTCTCTCCTCTGCTTTTGCTTGTTTTTCCACTGCTTCCTTACTGGCTTCTGGTCATGATATGGTCATGATGTGGTCATCACCATGACCATATCATAAGCGCAGACTGAGCTGAACCCAATAAGGAAGAGCCTCGTTTGACTCCTTGAGATAGTTTAGCGCACGTGACTGATAATGCCATATCAAACATGAAAATAAAGGGTCTTTTACCGTCATCCGATAAGATTAGGTTTGACACAAATCTGCCCTTCAAATAGTTTTGTCGGATAGAGAAAAGACGAAAAATAGGAACTCTAAAGGATAAACAAATGACAAATAAAGATATCGATCAAGTGATGGAGCTTTTGGGACAGCATTTCAATCGCGTGCAGACGCCGGTTGTAGATCTGATACAGGTTCAAGGTGGTTCGCCGTTCAAGATTTTGGTGGCGACAATTCTCAGTGCGCGCACCAAAGACGAGACCACTTCCCGCGTGGTTGCCGAGCTTTTTGAGCGCATTTCCGTGCCGGATGATCTGGATAAAATCAGCGCTGAAGAGCTGGATAGAATCATCTTTCAAGTTGGTTTTCATAATACTAAGACCAAGCATCTCAAGGAATTGCCTAAGGTCTTACGCGAGAAATTTGGCGGCGAGATTCCCTCGGAAATCGATGATCTGATTCAATTGCCGGGGGTGGGGCGCAAGACCGCAAATCTCGTGCGTGCGGTTGCCTTTTCCCTGCCTGCCATCTGCGTTGACGTCCATGTTCATCGCATCTGCAATCGTTGGGGATATATCAAGACCAAAAACCCGCTTGAGACCGAGATGGCGTTGCGCAAAAAGCTGCCCGCTAAGCATTGGCTGGATATCAATTCCTATGTCGTAGCCTTTGGGCAAAGCCTTTGCAAACCGCGTAAACCGGACTGTGATATCTGCCCTATCTTTCAATATTGCAAAAGGATAGGCGTATCTTAAAACGACTTTATTACTGGATTTTGAGGAGGATAAATATGAATTGCATATTTTGCGGCATAAAGCCCGAAAACTACATCTTGGAAAATGAACATTTTTATGTGATCCCGGACAAATTCCCTGTCGGAAAAGGGCATAGTCTCGTGATTTCCAAGCGCCATTTTAAGGACTATTTTGAGATCAGCGACGAGGAATCCATCAGTCTGGCAAAGATCACGAAAGAGATGAAGGCGCTCTTGGATGAAAAGCACAGCCCCAGCGGATATAGGCTGCAAATGCACTGCGGCGAGAGTGCGGGACAGACGATATTTCACTTCCATCTGCACATTATTCCAAAATATTGAATGCTATCCGCTTTTGGGTTGCGCTGTTTTGAAGCGGATTGACTCATCGAATGCCACGTTTTTTTAAATCAAAACCTTGACAAAAACGTTATCCGATAATCTCTTGAACAAATATCAAGGATATGATTTTATCATTGTAATTTATTAAATAAAACATAGTTAGAGGAACCATGCAAAAGATTATTATCGACGGCGCAACCCTTACTCCGGAAGCGGTTTGGGAAATTGCTGTAAATAACGCAGAGATTGAGCTTTCAGCAGAAAGCATAAAAAAGGTTAAAAAATGCCGCGATTATGTGGAAAAAGTGATAGAAAACGGCGATATCGTCTATGGATTGACTACCGGATTCGGTAAGTTTAGCACCGTGAACATCGCTCGCGAAAACATCGCGGAATTGCAGTTGAACCTGATTCGTAGCCACGCTGTGAGCGTTGGGGATGCATATAGTGAAGAGATCACACGCGCCATCATGCTCCTGCGCATCGCGGTCTTGGCAAAAGGCCATTCCGGCATCCGTCTGCTCACGCTTGAAACGCTCATCGAAATGCTCAATAAAGGCGTTCATCCGCTGATTCCAAAGCGTGGATCAGTGGGCGCAAGCGGTGACCTCTCCCCGCTCTCACACCTCGCTTTGGTGCTCTTAGGCGAAGGCGAAGCCATCTACAAAGGCGAGAAAATGGACGGTAAAATTGCCATGCAAAAGGCTGGGATCACACCGGTGGTTCTCGAGGCAAAAGAAGGGCTGGCGCTGAACAACGGAACTCAGGTCATGGCTGCCATCGGAGCCCTTAGCTTGATCAAGGCGGAAAAGCTTGCCAAACAGGCAGATATCATCGGTGCAATGTCCATTGACGGACTCTTGGGCACCACCAATGCCTTCGATCCGCTGGTGCATAAACTGCGCCCTCATGCCGGGCAAAAAGACTCTGCCGCAAACCTTTACTACCTCTTGGAGAGCAGTCCTTTAAGACAATCTCACATCAATTGCGTGAACGTTCAGGACGCATATTCGCTGAGATGCACCCCGCAAGTTCATGGTGCAGTGCGAGATGCCATCGCCTATGCACGCAGCGTGATCGAAATTGAGATCAATAGCGCCACAGATAATCCGCTGATCTTCCCTGATGAAGATAAAGTCATATCCGGCGGGAACTTCCACGGCGAGCCCATGGCAATTGCTCTGGATACTTTGGCGATTGCAATCAGCGAGCTGGCAAACATCAGCGAACGTAGGATTGAGCAGATGTTGAACCCCGCTCTTTCACGTGGTTTGAACGCATTTTTGGCACATCGCCCGGGCTTGGATTCCGGCTTTATGATAGCTCAGCTCACCTCCGCCGCATTGGTCTCGGAAAACAAGGTCTTAGCCCATCCCGCAGCGGTGGATAGCATCCCTACTTCGGCAAATCAGGAAGACCATGTCTCCATGGGCTCTGTCTCGGCGATCAAGCTCTTGCAAGTTGTTGAAAACGTAGAGAATGCGCTTGGTATCGAGCTGATCATCGCCGCAATGGCAACCGATCTTCGAGAAATCTCTTCCTCAAAGCCTTTGGAAGCCGCTAAAGCACGGCTACGCAAGGAAGTGGCACCTCTCAAAGAAGACCGTGTGATGTATAAAGATATCGAAAATGCCGCAAGAATGGTAGCCGATGGCGAGATTCTGGTTGCGGTCTTAGATTCGAAAGCGGAGATTGTCTGAGGCTAAAAAGCCTTTTGGGATTCATGTCATGAAACGCATCGCCCGCCTCTGTCTCATTGCGCTGCTTGCACTTAGCCTGTTCTCTTGTGGGCTGAACAACACTATGTATAATGCTCGCAAATATTTCAAAACGGCACAGGCAAGAGGCGTGAATGCGCAAGGAAAACCCTCGGCGCAGGCGGTGAATGAATACACCAAAACCATTCAAAAATGTGGGATTATCCTCACTGAAGACAGCAAGGGACCCAAGGCAGACGAGGCCGTCTATCTCATGGCACGCGCGCTTTATTATAAAAAGAACGCCGCTTTCCAGGCAAAAGACGCCTTCGAGAGCCTCATAAAAGGATATCCCGATAGCAAATACATCCCTGATACGCATCTCTATTTGGCGCGGGTGCTCAGAGAAGTCAACCAGATCGAAGCTTCAGAGAATGTCTTGGAGCAATTCGTTCGAGACAACACCTTTCGCAAACATCACGCCAAAGCACTGCTTTTGCTCACAGAATTTGAGATCGCAGACAAGGATTTTGATCGCGCACAATATTGGCTAAAGCGCATCATTACAGACTATAAGGACAGTAAAGAATATAAGGAAGCCAGCTTCCTCTATGGGAAAAACTATGCCGATCAGGGCGAATATGAGCTCTCTTTGCAGGAGTTCAATAAGTTCAGCAAAAGTCGCGGCATCACCAAAGAGAAAAAGCTTGAAGCACAATACTATATCGCTCTCAATCGCCACATGTTAGGCGATAGTGAATATGCTCTGAAGGCAACGAAGTCCCTGCTGCGCAATGAGTGGCGGGCAGAGATGCTTTCCAAGGCGAAATTGCTCAATTCACAAGCACTTATAGCGACGGGAAAGATCGATGCCGGGCTCAAGGGCTATGAGGAAACAACCAAGAGCTATGCCCGCACAGAGCCATCCGCTCAGGCTTATTACGATTGGGCGAACTATCTCTATTATGAACAAGGAAATAGGGATAGTGCAATCCAATATTTTAACCGAGTGAGAGTGGAAGCGCCGACCCTTGAAATTGCGACTATTGGGCAGAGAAAGGCTACCGCAATCGGGCACACAAAGATCAGTGCTAATATCGATCCAAACAAGAACTTGCAAGAATATCTCAATGCTCATTATCAGCGGGCGGAGAGCTTCTTTAGTCCGCTTGAATTGCCGGATTCTTCTTTGGCCGTCTATTGGGGCATCATCGCTCAAAAGGATAGCTTCGCGTTGCAATTGGACACGTTGTCAGTGTATGTGCTCGCTATGCAAGCTGATATCGATAGCATCAGCGTCATCGCGGCTGATCTCGATAGTCTTCTTATGGCTGTCGCTGAAGAGGAAAACGAGGATGATATTGAGCTTAGTGAGACGGAAGATATTGATCTTGAACCTCTTGCAGAAGGTATGACGCCTGAAGATATCGCCGCTCTTGAAGTGCCGGATGAGCCCTCAGAAGAAGACGCAATCAAAGAGCCTGAAATATCTGATACAGAAAGACTTTCACAGCTAAATACACGGCTTACGCAGTTGCGAGATGAGCGTGATCTGACCGCTATCAAGATCCAGAATATCGAGACCGCACTCGAGCGATTTGACAATGATATCTTGCCCTTCTGCTATTATTCCATCTTCCATCTCTTTTATCAAGATGAGAGCAAAACCGCTGAGGCAGAGGAAGTTTTTCATCACATGCAAGAGCATTATCCGCGTAATCTCTATTTTGCAGCAGCAGAAGCAATTAAGGCAGGTAAAACGCCTTCCTTGGTGGATCCCGATTATGAAGATGCACGCCTTCTCTTTGACCTCGCCTTGGACTATTATCCCGATCAGCCGGATTCCCTAATAGCTGTCATGCAAGACTTTATTCAAAGCACTTATCAAGACCTCAGAGACAACGCCTACTATCGCTTGGGCTGGCATTACACCTTCGACGATCCCGATACCATGCAGGCCTTTTTCCACCTGAACTTCATCCTCGAAGAGGCGGATAATCCGATGCTTGCCACCGAGGTAAGGAAGTTCTATAATGGCAAGAAGTTCCTCTATCGTGATGAAGAAACGATAGATACTTTATATCACTTTGAGCCTCTGCCCATCATCCCTGCGGGAACGGAAGTGCCCGGCAGAAAGCATGTTGAAGATGAAGAAGATGCAGGAGAAACAGCTTCGGAAGAGGAGAGTGGCGCGCCGCAGTCTGATGACCTGGATGAGCCCGATCAGGAGCAAGAAGGAGATACAGCCGAAGCCCAGACTTCTGAGCGTGATACCGCAGAGTCAGAACCTGAGGACACTGCCCCAGAGTCGAATGAGCCTGCTCCCAATGATGTTCCCACAGCCGAGATTGAACATGATAACTCCGATCATATAGAAGATGCACCGGCTGACTTTGAAGACTCCTCAGACGAGATAAAGCCGTGAAACGAGGGCTGATCCGCGAACAACACCTCTATCTCAAGCTCGCCACTTTCCTTTTTGGGATCGCCGGCACACTTGAAGTTAGCCTGCGTCAGCTCGCCCTGCAAAGCCTATTGTTCATCCTATATCTCGCAATAGAGCCAAAGCTTTATGGCATCATGCTTTTCGCCTTTCGCAAGCTTATGCCCTTCTTCGCCGCATACTGGCTTTTAGCTACCCTTTTCAAGATAGAATTCATGGTGTCCCTGCTCTTTTCGGGCAAGATTCTGCACCTCGTTCTCATCACTGTCGCTGCTTGGGGAGTGATTAACAAAAATGCTCTCCTCGAGCAAAGCAAGCTCTTCCGAAAAGGCATGATAGGCAACAAAGTGTTCTCCTTCATTCTTGCCACATATCTCTTTCTGCAAGAATATATCAAGACATATAAAGAGCTCTCAAAAAGCGAGAAGCTAGGACAAATCGTTGATAAAGCCATCCTTGCCGGAAAAAGCGTGCACGATATGAGCTCGGCAATCGACACAAAAGTGCAAGAGCTTATGTTGCAAGAAGCTCCCCCGCGCACTCACCACACCTTTGCAAACCTGACAGGACTGTTTTTCCTCTGTCTCTTAGGGCTGGTTCACAGTTACTAAAGGCTGGACTAATCATGCGCTATCTCATTAGAATGGAATATGATGGCAGTTGCTTCATCGGCTGGCAAAAGCAGAAGCGAGGTCGCAGCATTCAGAGCGTCGTAGAAAGTGCCTTGGCGGCATTTACACGCTGCTATCAACCTGTTGTGGCAGCAGGCAGGACGGATGCTAAGGTGCACGCACTCTCGCAATATGCCCACTTCGACTATGAAGGAAAGATGGGCATGCCTCAGATATTGCTTGCTTTCAGACGCTGGCTGCCGGATGACATCAAGATCCTGCAAATATGGGAAATAGACGAGCAATTCTCGGCACGTTATCAGGCCTATGAACGCAGTTATAGATATATCATGAGCAAGGACATAACCCCGTTCAATCGCAACTATAGCGGCTACATCCCCTATCTCAAGCTGAGATCAGAGCCCATGCGAGAGGCTGCGGTGTTTCTCTTGGGGCACCACGACTTTTCCAGCTATGGCAGGGCAAATCCTGAAGTTCCGAATCACTTTTGCGAAATAAAAGAGATTAGTATTACCGAAACTGATGACTCCTATATCTTTGATGTAAGAGCGGATAGATTCTTGCACAACATGGTGCGCCGCATCGTTGGAACGCTGTGCAATATATCCCATTTTGAGCTGCCTGCGAATACTACTGCCGAGGTTTTGGCTGATAGATGCCCGCGGCAAAACATCGTCACGACAGCACCTGCGGAAGGACTCTATCTCGTTGATGTTAAATATCCTGCCGAACTTATATACGGCAGAGAAACCTATAAATATGAAGAGCTTTTAAAGAGGAAGCCATGAACTACAAAATCCCGCGAGGAACCTTTGATATCATCCCCCCACAGAGCGCAAAGTGGAACTACGTGAAAGACGTATTTCGCCGCGTTGCAAACAGTTTTGGATATGAAGAAATCACCACACCCATTTTTGAGATGGCAGAGCTTTTTGAACGAAGCTCCGGCGAGAGTTCCGACGTTGTCCAAAAGGAAATGTACCGTTTTACAGACCAAAAGGGGCGCACTTTTGCGCTCAGACCAGAAGGAACCGCCCCCGTGGTGCGCGCTTTTGTGGAGAATCACTTAGACAAAACAGCGGCGCACAGCAAGTTTTATTATATGGGCCCCATGTTCCGTTATGACCGACCCCAAGCAGGGCGCTATCGTCAATTCTATCAATACGGTATAGAGTTTATCGGCAGCAATAATCCATATTATGATGCTGAGGTCATCGCGCTTGAGCAGATGTTCCTCAAAGAGCTGGGATTAAAGGACTTCCGCCTTGAGATCAATAGTGTCGGTTGCGGGAATTGTTCCAAAGAATATGAGAAGGCACTCAGGGAGTTTTTCCAGCCCGTTTTTGACAAACTTTGCGTGGATTGTCAGAACCGATATGAGAGCAATCCGCGGCGTATCTTAGACTGCAAGGTTCCCTCTTGCAAAGAGTTGCGTCATGGTGCACCCTCCCAATTGGACTATCTCGATGACGACTGTCAGGATCACTTTGAAAAGGCTCGCCTCTACCTCGAACAGATGGATGTGGATTATGTGGTAAACCCCTCTATCGTGCGTGGCTTAGACTATTATACAAACACCGCATTTGAGTTCATTGTGGACTCTTTGGGCGCACAAAACACCATCGCCGGCGGCGGCAGATATAACGGACTCATCGAGCAGATTGGCGGCAGAGCGACCCCCGCTGTGGGCTTTGCCGGCGGCTTTGAACGTTTGATCTTAGCACTTGAAAGCCAAGGGATTAGCTTCCCTGAGGAACTTGCTCCGGATGTCTATGTGATCGCAATGGGCGAAAGTGCCGAAAGCTATGCGATGAGACCCATGCAAGCCATTCGCAAAGCCGGTATCTATGCGGAATACAACCCCGATAAGAGCTCGTTTAAGTCACAAATGAAAGCTGCCGATCAGAGCAAAGCCCGCTATGCCATGATAATCGGCGAAGAAGAGGTAACGCTCGATAAACCAATGCTTAAGAACCTCAGCGATGGAACACAGGAGAACCTTAGTCTAAATCAAATCATAGATAGGATTAAAGATAATTAATGCTACTTGAGCAAGTTGCTCCGCTCTTAGATAAGTCGCCGTTTTTCCGAGGATTAAACAGCCTTGAAGCTGGCACGCAGATACACAATCTGAACCAAAGTGCGCGTGCGCTTTTAGCGGCTTACTATTGGCAAAAGAGCAAGAAAAGCGTGATCCTTGTCTCTCAGGACGACATCATCGCAGAAGAACTTTGGGAAGATCTCAGCACCTTAGTAGGGCGTGATAATGCCTTCTATCTGCCTGATTATGAGACACTTCCCTATGAGGAACGTTCGCCGCACTACTCAATCCGCGCAACAAGGCTAAACACGCTGATCAAGAGCCTTGAGCAAAAGCCGGCGATCTATAGCCTCTCCATCCGCTCATTCATGAGACTCATGCCTTCCAAAGCACTACTTTCCAAGAATGTCTTCACTCTCAAAAAGGGCGATAGCTTCGAGCCGGACAAACTGATCACCAAGCTTTTCAATATGGGTTATGATGTTCAATATCAAGTATCTACTGTCTATCAATGCGCCAAGCGTGGAGGCATCATTGATCTATTTAGCCCCGCCAATGAAGACCCCGTCCGGCTGGAGTTTTGGGGCGACGAAATCAGCAGTATTCGCGCATTCTCTGCGGCAACACAACGCTCTATCTCCGGCGAGATCAATGAGATACTCGTTGTTCCTGCCCGCGAGATTGCCCTTGACGACATAGATTCCGGCTCGGTCATCATCGCAAAGGTACGAGATCACGGCTTTTTCGAGGGGATCGAGAACTATTTTAGCCTGCTCACAAACCAATTATGCAGCTTTGCCGACTACTTTCCCGCCTCCGAGCGCATCCTACTTTTCAGCAACTATAACTACATTAAAGAAGAGATAGTTAACGTATTTGAACAGACAGAAATCCAGTATCATAAAGAGCTGAAATCTCAGATAAAAGGCAAGATCCCGAAGCCGAACAAGATTGTCCTGGATGAAGCAGCATTCAGCAAAATCAGACGCCAAAGCAGAAGCTATTTCCTTTCACAAGGTGAGTTTATCTTCCCCGAACGCAAGGACTCCCTACGTGCCCCATTTGCCCCACAACCTCCTTTTGAAGGCGATATTCCACTGCTCTCAGAGAGCATCAAGAGTTCAGACAACGCTCATATCCTGCTTTTTGACAACAATTCACAAGCCAAGAGAATGCGCGAGATCATCGACCAAGCGGCAGACTACAGCTCTCATATCGGCGTATTAAATCAAGGCTTTACGATCACGGATATCGGTCTTTCGATCTGGACGGATCACGAGATATTCAATCGTTATAAACGCCGGAAATACACCTCGCGCTTTGCTCCGGGCGAGACTATTATCAGTTATGACGACCTCAAACCGGGCGATTATGTGGTGCATGTGGATCACGGCGTCGGCGTCTTTGAGGGGCTCAAAATCATCAAATTGGACGGGCAAGATGTGGAGTGCCTCATCCTGCGCTATGCCAATGAAGACCGCGTTTATGTTCCCACTTTCCAGCTCTCTCTGGTCACTAAATATGTTGCAGAAGAAGGAGTTGCGCCAACGCTGAATAAGATCGGCAGCGTGAAATGGCAGAATACAAAGAAGAGGGTCGCTCAACAGATCGAGCTAATTGCCGCTGATTTGGTGCGCCTCTATGCCGAGCGCAGCGCAAGGCCCGGCATCCCTCACAAGCCCGATACAGAGTGGCAAAAGGAATTGGAAGAGTCTTTCATCTATGACGATACGCCGGATCAAGCTCGCGCTTCCGCCGAGATCAAGGAAAACATGGAAAGACCCTCGCCGATGGAGAGATTACTCTGTGGAGACGTGGGCTTTGGCAAGACGGAAGTCGCTATTCGCGCAGCATTTAAGGCTATAAATAGCGGCTATCAGGCAGCGATCTTAGCACCCACCACCTTACTCGCCGAACAACACTTTCGCGTCTTCAAGGAAAGATTAGCGCAATATCCCGTGCATATCGCCTTGCTCAGCAGATTCCGCACTAAAGAGATGCTAAACAAAGATATAGAGGACATCAAAAGCGGCAAAGTAGATATCGCCATTGGCACCCATAGATTGCTCTCGAAAGACGTCAGTTTCCCGCGCTTGGGACTCCTGGTCGTGGACGAAGAACACCGCTTTGGCGTGCGCCATAAAGACCGCCTCCGCAAACTGCAAAGCAATGTGGATACGTTATATATGAGTGCAACGCCCATCCCGCGAACCTTGAATATGGCGCTCACAAAACTCAAAGAAATCTCCCTGATGCAGACCTCGCCAAAAGAGCGACTTCCCATCCGCACCATCATCACTCCGCGAGATATGCAGGTCATCAAGGACGCTATCCAACGCGAAATCGACCGCGGCGGGCAGGTATTTTTCGTGCATAATCGAGTACAAACCATTGATACCATTGCCACTGAGCTCATGCGTGAAATGCCGGATGTGAGCTTTGCAGTGGGACATGCGCAGATGCCCGAAAAGGCTTTAGAGACCGTGATGAAAGCCTTTGTAAATAAAGAGTTCCAGGTTCTTATCTCCACCACCATCATCGAAAACGGCATAGACATCCCAAATGCAAACACAATCCTC
>Ga0172382_10000098_pt1 | contig 145954 bp, 131 predicted proteins | sample Leawel138RmetaG_FD_122245 | JGI IMG/M metagenome (GOLD analysis project Ga0172382, IMG submission 122245) | Leachate microbial communities from a municipal landfill in Southern Ontario, Canada - Leachate well 138R metaG | ecosystem: Engineered > Solid waste > Landfill > Unclassified | place... | reverse complement strand
CTTCGTAAAAAGCTCCGCAGGCAAGGCGCGCAAATCCTGAGGAATGAGGCGTACTTAGTGGTACGCCGCAGTGACGAAGGATGAAGCGCAACGCAGCATCCGGACTTTTTACGAAGCCATCAATACTTGATTCGGGCATAAAACGTCCTTTCAGAAGCCATCCGGGCTTCTCCCAGGGTACGGATACCCATCTGCGAAAGAAGCGGGACCAGCTTGAGGAATATTTCTCCTGTCGCGAGGGCGTCTCCCAGGGCGGTATGCCTGCCCACAATGCTGACGCCCAGACGTGCCGCTATTGCCTCCAGCGTATGCTCTTCCTGGGCCGGATGGACGACGGCCGAAAGCAGGAGCGTGTCCAGAACGGGGTTGATAAATGTTATCCCCGATGACTCTTCTTTCATCTGCAGCATGCACATGTCAAAGGCCGCGTTGTGGGCCACGAGAATACTGTCTTCCACAAACCGGTGGAACAATGGAAGCACGTCATCGATCGCCGGCTGGCTCTCGAGCATCTCGGGCTGAATGCCATGGACCTCGACGGATTTTTGCCAGAAATACCGTCTGGGATTGACCAGCTGATCGAATACTTCTTCGCGGAGGAGTCGCCCGTTGACAATCCTCACGGCTCCCAGAGAAATAATTTCGTCTCCCACCTGCGGAAACAATCCCGTTGTTTCCGTATCAAACACGGTATAGGTCAGTTCGGCCAGCAACCGGTTGTCCAACTCGGGCGTCTGTCCGGGCTGGTTGAAGAGATCGAAATCGTAAAACTCCGGCCGGCTGGGAAGCACGACCGATGTCTTCCGAAGCGTGTCCGGTTCGGGCGTTTCAACATCCGGCAGAGACAGGCGAAAGGCCGACCGGTCTCTGGTCGGTTCATACGAACGGGGCCATAACCCCAGGTCATCTCCTGCCGCCTGCTTCCAGGTCGCCGGCCACATCTTCGCACCGTGGAGCTTGATAACCTCCCTCAACGTAGAAGGAATGCCTTCCCTGCCCACGACGACCACTTCGCTTTCCCACTCACGCAGGGTCTGTATCTTCAGGGGTTTTCCCTTCCATATGAGATCGATGTTCGTGAACTTCCCTCCCCGTTCGAGTTTGCATGTAAAGGTATCAACATTGGTCTCCAGTTGCAACCGGTTCAGGATGAAAAGAACCGCAAGAAGAAAAGAATAACAGTCTATCTTGATCCAGTTCTGCTCCTCGGAAGGAATAATTTTTACGGTCATGCCGAAATTTTCCTCGGCTTGTTGTCTTATAATGGTCAGCAGATCTTTGCCGAGCATACGGACAAGGGGACGCATTGTGCTGACATGCCCTGAATAATCCAGGGCCGCCTCATCGAGGACGGCTCCGGATTCCAGGATTTCCCGGTGAATCATTTTCTTGAACCCTTCCCGCTGCAGATGATCCATCTCGGGTTGATCGAGAATGGCTTCGATGGCCGTTCGAATTCTCTTCATGGAATCCCGGACACCCTGCGTCAGCGATTGCAGAAGGAAGCTCAACCGGGTGTCGGTTTCGATCTGTTTTATGATGTCTTGTATGATAAGGACAAAACCGGTCAGCTCTCCCCCGTGGTTCAGCACGGGGACCGCTTCGACACGAAGAAGCCGGTGCCCGTTGCCGACGGCAATGAAATGCGCGGTTACCCTGGATTCCGCGCGTTCCAGCTTTCCAGCTATTTCGTCGAGAGCCTGGACAACGAGGGTCTTGTCGATCAGGCCGAAAACAGACCTGCCCAGGCCGATATACCCGCTTTCACGTTTCCATGGCCCGTTGCAGGGTTCCAGGAGGGAACTGTTATTTTTTTCTTCACCCTCGAAGTACCGCCGGGCCTGCTTATTGTAGAGAAGGATCTGTCCTTCGGCATTACAGATGAATATGCCTTCGGGCAACTCCGCCACGATGGCCGCAAGAATGCTCTTCTCCTCTTCGGCCCTTGCCATGGCATGCTGTATCTGGTGCCATATGTCCGACTTCAGTTCCTCGTACCGCTGGGCCATGTCGTTGATGGCCTTCACCAGATGCTTCACCTCGTTGCCGCCTCTGATGTTGATACGATGGGAGGGATTGGCCGACGTGACGATACGGGCCTCCTCGGCAAGCTTTCTCAGGGGCCTGATGTAACGGTGGATTATGACGGATGTAACCACTGACAGACTGAGGAGAATCAGGAACATCGCCCCGAGGATCAGAAACTCAAAGCTCCGTTCGTCAAGGGGTATGTGGCCGCGGAAGATAACGGCAGTGACGATCAGCAGGAACAGCAACGCTCCCAGGGCGGCAAAGACATACCACCATGATTTCCAATATCTGCTGTACAAATGAAACCGCTCGCGCATTCCACAATCACCGATGTGTCATACCGTTGACTGCACACCATCAACGAAAGGCGGAAAGAACGTCCCGATCGGCACCATCATTCAGAGGCGCTTAATGAAGAATCAAGCGAAAAGGATCGTAATGGATGTGTTTTTTCATGTCAAGGACATAAGCGGATACGAGTCCCGTCAACGCATCGCCAGCCAGCGTTCCACCTCTTTCATTATTTCTTCGTATTCGGGTTCATTGAAGACCTCATGATAGAGACCGTCGTAGAGTTTCAGTCTCTTGTCCGTCGTTCCCGCCTTCTCATAGAGCGTCCGGGCTCCTTCGGGTGATACCATCCTGTCGGCACTGCCCTGCAGAATCAGGAGGGGCGTGGCGATCGCGGAAGCCTGCGATGCCACCCGCTGCATGGCTCGATACATTTCAGTCCCCAGGCGGGCCGTTATCTTCCCCCGGTACACCAGCGGGTCATGCCGGTAGGCGTAGACAACGGCGTTGTCACGGCTTATGCCGTCGGAATCGAGCTCCATTATTCCGATTTTCGGGAACAGGTTTGACAGAACCATGGCCGCAAGAACGGCGAAGGACGACATCCTTTCGGGAATCTTCACGGCGGGCGCGGAGAGAATGGCCCCGGCCATATCTTCCGGATTCTCGATGAGGTAGATGACGGCTATGAGTCCTCCCATGCTGTGGCCCACCAGGTACACCGGCTTCCCCGGGTGCCACTGGCGGATCATGCGGAACAACGCGTTTAGGGGCCTGATGAAGTCGTCGAAGCGTTCCACAAACACCCGGGTACCGTCCGATTTGCCGTGACCGATGTGGTCCGGTCCGTACAGGGCATATCCCCGGGGAGCGAAATGATTGACCAGGTTACCGTACCGGCCGCTGTGCTCTGCCAGGCCATGGACGATCAACAGCACCGCTCTCGGCTCGTCATCGGGAAGCCATGATCGATAGTAAATATTCTGTCCCTTGTGGCTTTTGAATGTATCCGCGCCTGTTCTCATATCCATGGTTCTCCCCTGGAAGCCCTCCCGCGGGGGGGCTCACGGTGTGGTTGAAATGGAAAAAGCCTGAAAATTATATGCAAAGGACCTCCGGTATAGCGAAGGACAATATCTTTAAAAACTTACGATTTTGTCATTATGGCCATTCCTTTCCGTCCGTGCGATCGTTCCTTTCCGTTCTTTGGACGGCCTTTTCCGTCATTCCGCCACTCCTTCTGTCATTTCGACCGCCCCTTCCGTCATTTCGACCGCCCCCTCCGTCATTTCGACCGAAGGGAGAAACCTTTCACGATGACACCGGTAAAGAACAGTTTCCCGCCTCGATGCTCATCGCAATGACACAATTCAAAAACCTCGGGACGGAAGTTCTCTCCCATGCCCTGAAAAAGTGGGCGGCAGGAAACTCCTGAACGGGACATTCCATCATGAGATAGTACACGGGATTCGATGTGCATGCAAACATCTGTTACTATCCCTTACTATCGCGTACAATGTCGAGAACCGTCATCACTGATACGATGAAAAAAGACACATGAAAAATTCCCTGTTGACAGGCCGTCATCACTGGTAAAGAATCGGTCTATATACAAGGTGGTCACTCCGGACATGAGAAAATCTTCCAGTGGCCCGTACCGAGGTGATACGGATTGATATGGAAGACATGACGGGCACGCATCATGCAAAACAGAGCTGAAGAGGCCGGTTGACGGATTCCGCGGATGCGGTGAAAAACAGCATCCCCTGATGATGCCTGTCCACGAGGAAGAGAGCACACGATGAAGATTTTTGTCTATGGAACACTGCTGCGAGGTTTGGACCGGCATCCGGCTCTGGCGGGGGCACCCTTCCAGGGACACGGGATTGTTGAGGGCATACTCCACGACCTGGGAGACTATCCCGCCCTCGTCGAGGGTGATGGTACCGTTCACGGAGAGGTCTTCGAGGCGGACGATGCCATTCTGCGGGTGCTCGACGCCATCGAAGGGAATCATCCCGGCCGGGATACAGCCTCCCTGTTCAGGCGGCGGGACGTGCGGGCGACACTCATGCATGACGGATCCATCGTCACGGTACAGGCTTATTTCTTTCATGGTGATTGTGAGCGGAGCCGGATCATCGAATGTGGGGAATACCGCAGGTACCTGGCTGAAGCCGTTTCCCCCGAGCAATGGTACATTGCCTTTGCCTCCAACATGAGCACCGGGCGGCTTGAGAAAAGAATCCCGATTCCGGGCACCATTGAAAAGGGCTATCTCGAAGGATACCGGCTGATGTTCAACAAGAAGGCCGACGGGGGAGGTGTTTACGCAAACATTGCCTGGGCGGGGGCCGGGTATCGATGCCCCTTTACGGCCTGTGTGATCACCAGGGATCTTCTCAGCCTGCTCGACGGTTTCGAGGGGGGACCAGCCCATTACGCGCGCATTGTGGTACCTTTTTCATTCACGCCCTCGGGCCCTCAGCACATGGGGCACCTGTACATGGCCGACCCGAAGAAATTGACAGAAAACGGCACGCCCTCCGCAGGCTACCTGAAGTACATTTATGACGGCTACGAAGAACACGGCTTTGACACGAAGGATCTGCCGAAACCACGATGAGCGCCCGATGAGTCTGTTATACCCATGGTTTTCCCCGGCATGCGCGCGCATCCTGAAGAATGAGGTCTCCTGCGGGGTAGCGCTGCAGCGGCGGAGGACAGGGTAAAACGTGCGGATTATAGCAGGTGAAGCCCCCGGCCATGTCAAAGGAAGTCTCTTTTTGCCTTCCTTTGAATCTTGTGTTACACAGGAAGGAACAATTTTAAACAGGCTTCGACAGGCAGGAGGTACACCGTGACTGAAAAAACCTACAAGGCCCTTATGGTTGAGGAAACAGGCGATAAGACGTATGAAAGAAAGCTCACCGATCTCCCGCTGGACCGGCTTCCCGCCGGAGATGTCCTGGTCAGAGTTCTGTATTCTTCACTTAACTACAAAGACGTTCTTTCCGCGACGGGCAACAAGGGAGTGACCCGGAACTACCCCCACACCCCCGGCATCGATGCCGCCGGCGTTGTTGAGGAAAGCACGAACCCGAACTTCAAGGCCGGTGACGAGGTCATCGTAACCAGTTACGATCTGGGAATGAACACTTCGGGAGGTTTCGGACAGTATATCCGCGTTCCCGCCGAGTGGGTGGTGAGACTCCCCGAACATCTTTCTCTCAGGGAAAGCATGGTATACGGCACGGCGGGATTCACGGCCGCGCTCTCGGTCTACCGCCTGATGGACTACGGCCTCACGCCGGACCAGGGCGAGGTACTGGTGACAGGCGCCACGGGAGGCGTGGGAAGTATAGCCGTTTCAATCCTTTCGAAAATCGGATTCACCGTAACAGCCGTAAACGGCATTGTTGATGAAGCAGACTATCTCAGGGAAATAGGAGCGCGATCGGTCATCGGCATCGAAGAGGCGACCGACACAAGTGGCCGTCCCATGCTCACGGCTCGATGGGCGGGCTGCGTCGATACCGTGGGAGGGTCCATCCTGGCCTCGGCGATACGTTCGACCGCTCCCGGCGGAGGCGTTACCTGCTGCGGCAACGTACTCTCACCGGAGCTCCCCATTACGGTATTCCCTTTCATCCTGCGGGGCATCACGCTCATGGGGATCGATTCCCAGAACTGCCCCATGCCCGCCCGCCAGAAAACATGGGACATGATTGCCGGCGAATGGAAAATCCCCTGGCTTGACCGAATCACCTCGGAAACGACGCTTCAGGGTCTCGACGAGCGCATCGACATGATGCTTTCGGGGAAACATAAAGGCAGAACCATCGTCAGCCTGTGGTAGGGGGTGTCGCCGACGGGGGCCTTAAAAAAAAGGGAGGGTGAGAATCCGTCTTCTCACCCTCCCCTCTCATCGCTATGTGACGATGACCCGCCCTTCCCCGGTGCCGCTCCCCTGTCTCGCTGCGGTGCTTCCCCGGACAGCGTGACCCGGCGGACGCTCCACGCGACGCGCGGCAGGTTGTGAGGTGTTACACGGCACGGGAGGCCATGGCATCTTCCCGATGCCATTTGAAAGAATGCCCGGAATAACAGCGCGAAAATCGTTCGCTGAACTCATGGGGAGTAAAGCTGTATTCCTGGGTGCCATAGCTTTCCACCGCGAAGGAGGAGCACACGCTTCCCACCAGGGCCGATTCCTCGAGAGTTTTCCCCCGCAGCAGACCGCAGAGCAAACCGCCCCGATAGGCATCACCGGCACCCGTGGGATCTTCTACCACCCTCGGCTCAGCGGCGGGAATCTTGACGTCGCTGTCCTTCGTGGAAACCAGCGATCCCGCCTTTCCCAAGGTGGTGATTATACTCCCCGCTTTTTCCAGCAGGGATTCTTTTTTCAGCCCCGTTCTGGTCATAACCAGATCGAGTTCGTAATCATTGCAAATCAGTACACGACACCCTTCCAGTGCCCGGACCAGCTCCTCCGCACCCCACATCGGCAGCGATTGTCCCGGGTCGAACACATAGGCTATTCCCCGTTCCCTGCAGGCCCGCGGATAGTTCATCATGTCTTCCTTATTTCCCGGGGACACGATGACAAGCGTTTCCAGGGGATCGAACGCGTCGAAGTTCAGGCGGGAAGAATGCTTCATGGCGCCGGGATTGAACCCCGTGATCTGGTTATCCGTCAGATCGGTGGTAATATAGGCACCGGCCGTGAATTCATCTTCGATTATCCTGATGTTTTCCGTCGAAATACCGCTTTTCGCCAATCGCCCGAAATATCGATGGTAGTCATGACCGATAGTGGCGGAGATGATCGGTCGTTCACCCATAAGGGAGAGCGCGTAAGCGATATTGCCTGCCGTACCCCCCACGTTTTCCTTCATCCCGTTAACTTGGAAACACACATTGAGCATGTGGACTTTTTCCGGCAGGATGTGGTCGGAAAAGAATCCCTCAAACACCATTATCCTGTCATATGCCAGCGATCCGGAGACAATAACGTTCATCCTGTTGAACCTTCCCGATAGAGTGGAGTATAGAATCATTGCGTGAGACTGTGTGTCTTACTACCACGAATGATTTTTGAAGTCCACACGCCATAAACCCCTGTCTTTCCGCCTTCCACGGGGCTTTTCCATAAACGGCGCTTTACAAACCGCCCGTATAGTGTTTAATCTACACCACCGTGTTGACCTGTGGGTCAAAAAATGGGAAGAACGCGGAATAACGGCATGGAGGAGCAGGAAATGAAACTTGCGTTCACAACATCAGGCAACGGTCTGGACGCCCCGCTGGACAGACGTTTCGGCCGCGCTGCAAAGTTCCTCATATACGACCTGGACTCTGAAACCTTTGAAGTCATGGACAACAAGGTCAATGTAAACGCCCCCCAGGGGGCGGGTATTCAGTCGGCCCAGGCCGTTTCCGGAATGGGGGCCAACGCCCTGGTTACAGGCCACTGCGGTCCGAAAGCATTCCAGGTCCTCAAAGCGGCGGGAATTTCAATATTTACTTCCGCTGCCGCAACGGTTGCCGAGGCGTTGGAGGACTACCGGGCGGGACGACTGATGGAAGTACACGCCCCTGATGTAGAGGGACACTGGGTATGAACGAAAAATCAATACCATTTCATTCCATCGGTGTCATCAGAAGCGGGCACCGGTCCGCGGAAAAAACACCCATTCAGCCGGTCTACGCCTGGGGGTGTCCCGGAACGGCAGAAATATTTCCCGAGTACGCGGAGGGTTTGAGGGACCTGGAGGGCTTCTCACACGTTTACCTGATATATCATTTTCACGGAGCCCACGAGACAAAACTCATTGTAAAACCCTTCCTGCAGGATATCGAACGGGGTGTTTTCGCGACACGCGCCCCCTGCCGTCCCAACGCGATCGGTCTGAGCGTGGTCAGGCTGGAACGGGTCGAAGGAAATGTCCTGTACCTGGATGGCGTGGACATACTGGATGGTACACCGCTTCTGGATATCAAGCCCTACACGGCGAAATTCGATCACATCGCCACAACCAGCAACGGCTGGCAGGATGACGTGGACGAAGAAACGGCCTGGCACCGGGGACGGCGGTGCGGGTCGGGCGGTCCGCCCTCCTGCCCCTCAGAGAAATAAGCTGTGGCTGATTTCTTCCGGTCCTCCGGGTAAACAGATTTCGTGAGGGCACCGGGCGCCCCGAAACCTTTTTCATTATGTCATTTCGAGGAGCGCCCAAGGCACCGTTATTTCGGGAAGTTTTTTGTTTCATCATCCCGGAAGCTTTTTATTTCATCATTTCGGGGAGCTTTTTGTTTCGTCATTGCGGGGAACTTTTTGTTTCATCATTTCGAGGAGTGTTCATATTCCGTCATTTCGAGGAGCGAAGCGACGAAAAATCTTGCTTTTCAATCATGACGCCCTCGTAAAAAGCGCCCCGAACCGCCAGAGGAGGGCTGGGGCGCTTTTTACGAAGCCGTCTTTCTCGGCTACGATATAAACATATGATGCGGACCGGCAGTGTCAGAGGAAGAATCGTAAGGTACGCGTTTTCTGCCGTCTTCCCATCAAAAGACCCACCAAAAGACCCGCCAGGAGCACCCCGGATCCGGACAAAAACCACCTGTAACTGTCGGATGACCGTAAGCGCTCGTTTTCTCTCGCCACTCTCACACGTTCAGCCTCCGCTTCGAGAAGTCTGCCTTCAAGGATCCCGAAGGTTTTTTTCAATTCCAGAAATTCCGATGCTTCTTCTCTCAGCGTTTCGTAGGCCTCCCGCACCGTTGAAAGCTCCGCGGTTTTGTTTCTCAGTTCGGTCTCAAGATCGGCTTGCATCGCCTTCATGTCTCGAAGCTCCCGGGCCATGGGTGACGCTGTTTCACGAAGCCGGGTGTTCTCCGCTTCAAGAGCCTGCACCCTGTTCTCCCAGGGTTCCCGGTTCATTAAATAGCGAGTTAATATCCACCCCTCTCTTGTGTCGGTGCCGCCCACGAGTCGGACCCGGTTCCATCCGCTGCTCTCGGCCAGCACCTCCACTGTCTGCCCTGAGCGGAGCATGCTGACGATCCTGTATTGCGTGCCGGGACCGTTGTAGAGAGGAACTTCCAGTCTGTCTGAAACGTACAGGGCAGCCCAGCCCATGGGAGTGACCAGGCAGAACCCTGTGACCACAATCATGATGATCGCGCTTTTTCTCACGTCACACATCCCTTCGTCACGAATATTCGGGCGGAATCACGTGTCCCGTTCGAGACCTTTAATTGTGTCATTTCGAGGAGCATCGCGACGGGAAATCCATGTCCCGAGCAAAGCGAGGGATCTTTCAGACTTCTCACATGCGTTCGAAGTGACAGGGGAGCGCTCGAAGTGACGGGGAAGAGATCGAAGTGACGAGGGAGAGGTCGAAGTGACACAATCGATAGTTTTTCAAAGGTCCCCATTCAGCGTCCCCTTTGAGCGCCCGCGCGGAATCTTGGAATGTTTTCCTGTCGTTGAATGTCGCGGGCCGGATTTCACATTTCCTCCCGGATGATACCGGCTTTCTTCAGAAGTGTATCTGATGCTCCGCATTCCATACCATATTTTTGCGCCCCGCGGTATGGTTGAAGAAAGGCAAAATCCCTTGACTCATAAAAACCGCACTGTTATATCCTGAAATACCCGCAGGTCATAAACAATATCATATCAACGCAATCAATCAACGAAAAGGAGGCATTATGACACAGTACCCAACCCCGCCGGAACAAGATGAAACCAGGTGGTTCGCGCAATTGCTCGGACTGGATTTCCTGCTGTGGACGCCGACGGTTCAAGCTGAGGGATTCTTGAATTGGGAACGAATTTTTGCCACCAGGAAAATTGCGGCGAAATCACCAATCCCATTGCCTCAATCGTCGGAAGATCTGGACATACGATACGAGTATCTGGGAATTGAAAAAAATATCGATGATTTCATCAGAGACGAGCACCTGTCAGGGCTGTTGGTACTTCACGACGGAAGGATTCTTCTTGAAAAGTATGCTCTCGGATTAACACCGGCAAGGACGTGGCAATCTTCGTCTGTCGTTAAATCGCTGACTTCGATTCTTTTCGGGATTGCTCTTCGGGACGGTTACATCAAATCGTTTGACGATGCCGTCACGGATCATCTGCCGGAGCTGCAGGGTTCTGTGTACGAAGGGGTCACCATCAGGCATCTGTTGACCATGACCGGGGGGCTGCTTTTTAATGAAGATTATGAAGATCTCCGTTCAGATGTCAACAAAAAGTATTGGGAACACATTGCTTTCCGGCGTCCCGGTGCTATCCTCGAAGACTTGAAAACACTTGAAAGGATACATGCTCCCGGAGAATATTTTGCCTATAACACCGGTGACGTATATCTCTTGAGCCACATTTTAAGCAGAGCCGTGAACATGACGCCGGCCGATTATTGTACTCAGAGACTCTGGGGCCCCATGGGGATGGAACTGGACGGATTCTTTACACTCGATGCCGATGACGGGCATGAAGTAACGGGCAGTTGCGCCGGTTTTTCATTACGCGATTATGGGAGGCTGGGCTTATTGATGCAGAGAGACGGTATCGCTCTTAACGGTGAGCGCCTTCTCCCCGAAGGATTTGTCAAGGAAGCCACCACGCCGATTTCACCCAATTTTGAATTCCCGCTCTGGGCTGACCCGGACCACCAGTTTGAAGGATACGGATATCTGTGGTGGGTGATCAGGCAGAACAGTTTCACGGCACTGGGGGTGTATGGCCAGTGGATTCATGTTGAACCTGAATCCAATCTTGTGGTGGTGATGATCGGTGCCGTACCCCGCCCCGGCTACATGGACCCCGACGAACCTGTTGCCCAGGCGGAGGGTAACCAACACGGAAGTCCCGCGCGCTTATTCTTCGTTGATGCCGTCAAGAAACTGATCGGCACACAGTAGCTGACGGCACACATTTTTCACAAAAAAGGGGTTACGGTATGATCCGTAACCCCTTGATTTCATGGTCGGGGCGAGAGGATTCGAACCTCCGGCCCTCTGAACCCCATTCAGATACGCTACCAGACTGCGCCACGCCCCGACCCTTGCGTGTTGAAGGGTGTGGAATATCACCTAGCCTGCCCTGTGTCAAGCGTGAGATATCGCTTGAGTCCCTGTAAACGCTTTTCTCCGATTCCTCTCACGGCGATCAGATCGTCCATGGCTTTGAATCGCCCCCGCTCTTCCCGATGACGGACTATGGCGGTCGCGGTGACGGGACCGACCCCCGGAATCATGACCAAGTCTTCCACACCGACCCCGTTTATGTCCAGAGGCATGCCCAGGGCCACCATGACCCGCGATTCCATCCTTTCACGGCGTATCGACGGCGGGTTCAATGTAACGACCAGGCGGTCCCCGTGCGAAAGACGTTCCCCGACGGCATGTGTTTGAAAGAGCTTCATCTGCCTCGGCGCCACCGCCGCAAGAACGTCACGAACCGTCACTCCGCCCTCAAAAAAATATATCCCTCCTCCTGTACCCGCCATATCGACCTGGATCGTCGATGTCGAAACAGTCTGCTCGGAAAGCGCCGGTGAAGCTGAGAAAAACGGGACCGGCAAGGGTCCGGCCGCGATTTTAACCAGTATCACCGCGACGACCGCCAGGAGCATCACCAAGGATCCCCGAAGCTGCCTCTCAGCCAGCGGGCTGAAGGTACTCATGGATCACACCCCGCTTGTGTCGGCCGGTTAGTGTTCGATCTCCATTTCAAAGGCGTCATGCAGGATCCTGACGGCCAATTCCGTGTACTTTGCCTCAATAACGCAGGATATCTTTATTTCAGAAGTGCTGATCATCTGAATGTTGATCCCCTCATGTGCCAGCGTGGCAAACATTTTCGATGCCACGCCCGAGTGGCTTCTCATACCCAGACCGACCATCGATACTTTCGAAATCTCCGTGTCGAACAGGACACGTTCCGCTCCGACTTCACCGGCGACAGAGTGAATGATCGCTTCCACCCGTTTGATGTCCTGCCTGGGAACGGTAAAGGTCATATCCGTGTAGCCATCGATGCTGGCGTTCTGTATGATCATGTCCACGTTGATATTCTCGTCGGAAAGGGGCGTAAAGAGGCGGGCCGCGATTCCCGGCTTGTCGGGAACGTGAATCACGCTGACTTTTGCCTGGTTCCTGTCGTAGGTTATTCCGGAGACTACTTCTTTTTCCATTTCCTCATCCTCCCTGGTCACGAGGGTACCCTGATCGTCATTGAAAGAGGAACGGACGTACAAGGGAACGTTATACAGTTTCGCCAGTTCCACGGAACGCTGATGAAGGACCTTTGCGCCGGCACCGGCAAGCTCGAGCATTTCATCGTAGGATATCTTTTTGAGCTTTCGCGCCTTGTCGTAAATATTGGGGTCTGTGGTGTAGACCCCGGCGACGTCCGTAAAGGTTTCACAGTAATCGGCATTGATGGCTGCGGCGATGGCCACGGCGCTGGTGTCGGACCCGCCCCTGCCCAGGGTGGTGATGTTGCCTTTTCTGTCCACACCCTGGAAACCCGCCACCACGATGATCCTTCCCTTGCCCAGTTCCTGCCTGATCAGACCGGCGTCGATCTTTTTGATTCTCGCTGCCGAATGGTTCTTGTCCGTTACGATCCGGATCTGCGATCCGAGAAAGGACTTCGACCGGAACCCCCTGCTGTTGAGAACCATTGCCATGAGCGAAACCGTTACCTGCTCTCCCGTGGAGATAAGGACATCGTACTCCCGCGGGGTCGGCCGGTCTCCGACCGCGGCGTTTGCCAGACCGATGAGGCGGTCCGTTTCTCCCGCCATGGCCGACAGAACGACAACAACGTCATTACCCTCCGTACTGGTCCTGATGACCCGCTCGGCGACATTGTGGATCTTGGCGATATCGGCAACCGATGTGCCTCCGAATTTCTGTACAATGAGAGCCACGCTACCTACACCCTCCTTCTTCCAAAGCTTTTTTGAGCCTGTTCAATACGGTACTGTCGGCATTGCAGGACAGGCTGATTTTTCTCGTGTCCTCATCCAGTCGTTTGATTCTGATAAATAGCGTACTTTCCGGCAGGCTGTCCATCACCTTTTCCGCCCACTCTATGGCGACCAGGCCGTCACCGAAAAAATAGTCCTCGTACCCGAGATCCTCGAGATCGACTGAACCCGAAAGACGGTACACATCGAAATGATACAGGGGGATTCGACCGGGGTATTCGTTGATGAGCGTGAACGTCGGGCTGGTCACGTAGTATGTGCCGGGCACATCGAGACCGGCGGCCATTCCCTGGGTGAGCAGCGTTTTTCCCGCGCCCAGTTCCCCGATCAGGGCCACCACCGTGCCGGGGGCCGCCCTTTCTCCGATGATCCTTCCGATACGAAAAGTCTCATCGACACTCGTCGACAAAAGTTCCATCTCGTCCGGGAACCGGGATTTCATGAAGCATCCCCCGCGGTGCCCGTCTCGATAACAACCATGGCGACAGCGATTGTCTCCGTGTGGGTCAGGCTTACGTGGAGCGATGTTCCCCCGATAGTCTCGAACCGCTCCCGTGCCTGCCCGTGAAGGACAAGCCGCACTGATCCGTCAGTGTTCCTCACGGTTTCGATGTCTTTGAAGGCCATGCCGCCCCATATGCCGCGACCCAGGCATTTCATGCACGCTTCCTTCGCGGCGAAGCGGGCACCGTAGTGCTGGGCGGGCGCCGGCCTGCTACCGCAATAGTCGATCTCCCCGGCGCTGAAAAGACGCTTCAGGGCACGGAAGCCCTTCCGTTTTATCATTGATTCCATGCGGGCAACATCAACGGAATCTATTCCGACAGCCTGTATCATGGACCGGCACCGGATTTTCTGAAACTGTCGGCCATGACGGCCACCGGTTTCATGAAGGCCACATCATGAACCCTGACGATGGAGGCGCCGGCCAGTATGGACACCGTCACCGCGGCGGCGGTGCCTTCAAGGCGTTCCGCCGGTGATCCACCAACGGTCTCCCCGATAAATCTCTTCCTTGACGGCCCGACCAGAAGCGGCCTGCCCAGGCATCGGAACTCATCCATGCGGGCTATGAGGCGACAGTTGTCCGCCGCGGTTTTGCCGAAACCGATCCCGGGATCGAGAATAATGTTTTCCTCGTCGATGCCCGCCGACAGAGCGGCCTCTATCCGCTCCCTGAAAAAGGTCCCTATCTCGCCGTGAAGGGAGTCATACGCCAGGTCTCCCTCCTGCATGGTTTTCGGTGTCCCCCGCATATGCATGAGAATCACCGGAACACCCGCTGACGCCGCCAGGGCCGCCATGTCTTCATCAAAACGAAGGGCGCTGATGTCGTTGATTATCTCGGCCCCTTCGTCAATGGCGGCACGGGCTACCGCCGCCTTGGTCGTATCGATGGAAAGAGGGATGGAAAGTCTCTTGCGCAAGGCCCGGAGCAGGGGGATCACCCGCCCCATTTCCTCATCCGGTTTCAGGAGATCCGAGCCGGGACGGGTCGACTCCCCGCCCACATCGATGATGTCGGCTCCCTCCTCTTCCATCCGAAGCGCCTCCTCCAGGGCCTCCTCCATCGAAGCGAAGCGTCCCCCGTCGGAAAAGGAATCGGGCGTCATATTGATAATGCCCATGACAAGAGTCCGTTCACCAACGGTGATAGTCCGTCGCGGGGTTGTAAGGGAGAACGTTTCTCGCCGCGCCTTTTGAAGAACATCCTTCATTCCGGCGGCGATATCGTCAAGACCGAAGGGTTGGAACGCCAGTTTGTCGATAAACCGGTCCACCTGCTTGCGGGTACCCATAACCAGGGCCGTGGTTTTTTCAATACTGCACGAAACGGAGCCCCGTGCCACCGCCACATCTCCACCCAGAGAAAGCATCTCCTGCTTCATGACGTTGGCGGCCCTGCAGGGAACGTCCTCGACCATTACGAGGCAGAGCTCCATTTTCGGCACCATCGCCTCTATGCCCCAGGAATCCGTCCCGACACGCTCGAGTTCCCTCCTGGCTTCTTCCCCGGACCTGTATCGAATCAGTCGCATAGTGTTCCCGGCGTTTACACCGCAATTATGTTCCCTGTCCCGCCATTCCGGGGACGGTGCGCGTGACCGGACGGAATGAGATACCCGCGCCATGCCGTAAGGGTTATTTTACAAAGCCGTCCCGCATCGGGCTTTTTTCGAGTCTGTATAAGGACGTCAAGCTTCCTCGATAGCTTCGCCTTTTTCCTCAATCGGATCCGTTCCCTCCCCGGCAGATTCCTGGGCGCCTACTATGGCCTTGATTTCATCCAGGTTCAGCACCTCCTTGATCAGAAGTTCTTCGGCCAGTTTGTGCAGTATGTCCAGATGGCCGGCAAGGAGATCTTTCGCCCGCTCGTAGTTTGACACGACGATGGCTGATATTTCCTTGTCGATGAGCTTCGCCGTCTCCTCGCTGTAGTTCTTGTGAGTCGCTATCTCTCTGCCCAGGAAGATTTCTTCATCTTTTTTCCCGTAGGTCAGGGGCCCCATGTTCTCGCTCATACCCCACTCGCAGACCATCTTGCGGGCCAGACCCGTCGCCCGTTCGATGTCATTGCCGGCACCCGTGGTGAAGTCCTTCAGTACCAACTCTTCAGCGGCCCGTCCGCCGAGGAGAATGGCGATATTGTTGATCAGATACTTTCGCGCATAGGTGTGCCTGTCTTCCGTGGGAAGCTGCTGTGTTACCCCGAGAGCCCTGCCCCGGGGGATGATGGTGACTTTATGAATGGGGTCCGTCCCGGGAATCAGCATGGCCACCAGGGCGTGCCCCGCTTCGTGATAAGCGGTGCTGCGTTTTTCCTCCTCGCTGATAACCAGGCTTCGCCTCTCGGCACCCATCATGACCTTGTCTTTGGCATACTCAAAGTCTTCCATGAAGACCTGTTCCTTGTTTTTGCGGGCCGCTGCCAGTGCCGCCTCATTTACCAGGTTTTCAATGTCAGCCCCGGAAAATCCCGGCGTTCCCCGGGCGATGACGGCATAATCGACGTCCGCTGCCAGGGGAACTTTCCTTGCGTGAACTTCAAATATTTTCTCTCGTCCCTTCACATCCGGCAGAGGAACGATAACCTGCCGGTCGAACCGTCCCGGCCGCAGCAGCGCCGGGTCGAGCACATCGGGCCGGTTCGTGGCGGACATGATGATGACACCCTCGTTGGATTCGAAGCCGTCCATCTCGACCAGAAGTTGGTTCAGCGTCTGCTCCCGCTCGTCGTGACCACCGCCGAGTCCGGCGCCTCGGTGCCGTCCCACCGCGTCGAGCTCGTCGATGAATATGATGCAGGGGGCATTCTTCTTCCCCTGGCTGAACAGATCCCGCACTCTTGACGCGCCGACGCCGACAAACATTTCGACAAAGTCGGAGCCGCTGATGCTCATGAAGGGAACGCCCGCTTCACCCGCGATGGCTCTCGCGAGGAGGGTCTTGCCCGTTCCGGGAGGACCCACCAGAAGAACGCCCTTGGGAATACGGCCTCCCAGCCTGGTAAATTTCTTCGGGTCACTGAGAAAGTCCACCACTTCCTCGAGTTCGGCCTTGGCCTCGTTGATGCCGGCCACGTCGTTGAAGGTAACCTTTTTTGCCTGGTCCGTCATGAGGCGGGCCTTGCTCTTTCCGAAGGACATGGCTTTCCCGCCGCCACCCTGCATCTGGCGCATGAAAAATATCCAGACCGCTATGAGCAGCATGATGGGGACCCAGGAAACAAGAATCGTCATGAACCATGATGACCCTTCGGCAGGCTTCGCCGCGATGCGGACACCCTTGTCGCGCATGAGGGGAACTACCTCTGCCCCCGGTGGTATGTATGCCGTGAACTTCTTGCCGTCCTGCAGGGCGCCCGTGACGGTTTCCCCCTGGATGGTGACTTCCGTCACCTTTCCCTGCTCTATGAACGCGAGGAGGTCACTGAACACCATTTCCTCATCTCTGCCCCGCGGCTGCTGGAACATCTGGAAAAGGAAAATAAAAACAAGACACACCACGATCCACATGGCTATGTTTTTCTGCATCTGGTTCACTCTTGCCGGTACTCCTCTTCAGGTACTCTGCAATCCCCCTTATACTATAGAAGCTCCCAAAAGGGCATGGTTAATAAAAGCCTGCGTTCAGGGAATGTCAGGGGGATGGTGAGACGACCATTGCTCATCGCTGCATCGGCACATTCACTGGCCCCCATTAACCAGAAATCAATAAAAATTTCAAATTAAATCTGCCTTCAGCACCCGCCCGGTATCCTCCCCGATCCTGACGCGTTCACTGAGACAGATACCGGGAACCCAGATGACGGAACGGTCATCGGCAAGCACGGGTATGCGGTGCCGTTGGTGCCGGGGGATTTTCGCGTCGATAAAAAGAGACTTGAGTTTTTTGTGGCCCTTCATGCCCAGGGGCTGGATCCTGTCGCCCGACAGCGCGCTCCGTACCGTCAGCGGACCCTCGACGGCATCGGCATTCATATAGACATGCCGGGAATTTCTGAAATCAACGGACTCCCGATCCACCATGACCAGAGAAATCGCGCGTGATATCTCCTCAATCTGTGTAAGGCCCGGAACGACCGCGGTATGGGAAAAGGCTCTCCCCCGTACCGCTTCCCCGGCGGACTTCGACGGGTCGTCGGCTTCAATGATGAGTCTGTCGTATTCCCGGCGTACCCTGAGCCCGCCTCCCAGGACCACCCGGCCGGAAGGGTTGTCCCCTCGCGCCAGAGCGAGGACGGCTTCGACGTGGTCGAATCCATGCTCCCCGCCCGTCCCCCGAGAGGTTTCCAGGCATTTTCTGATCAGCCGTCGTCCCAATGCCCTGTGGAGGGCACGCAACTCAATGACATCTATATCATAGAACGGCCCGTCTCCGGTGACATCCAGTGAAGCCATGGATTCCCGGACCATACACTCCAGGAAATCCTCTTCATCTCTGATGATCGCCGCCATCCTGCATAGCGTTCCGACCAGGTTCGGATTGCAGGAAGCCGCCAGACCGGGAAGAATCGTCATGCGCACCCTGTTTCTCAGAAACCGCTGATCGGCGTTTGACGAGTCGGTAACGAAGGGCAGGTTTCGCTCCTCCAGGAAGGCCAGAACATCCCGACGTGTCGTGTCCAATAGGGGACGGATGTAAAAGCCGTCCCGCAGAGGAAGCATCCCCCGCAACCCGGCAAGCCCCGATCCCCGAAGGAACTTCATGATGATCGTCTCCGCCTGGTCGTCCGACGTGTGGCCCAGTGCGAGTTTCGAGAGGTTCAGCGAACTTCGGAGTTCTTCAAATATGCGGTAGCGCTCTGTCCTGGCACGGTCTTCCAGGGAGGGACCTCTCCTCCCGGCGGCCAGGGCGCCGGATGCCACGGCTCTGGTCTGTATGGGCAGAGCGAGCATTTCTGCCGTCTGCCGGGCAAACGCCTCGTCACGGTCCGATTCGGCACCTCGCAGGCCATGGTTGACATGGATGGCAGTGATGGAGAAACCCATGGGGACGGCCAGATCGTTCAGAAGAAACAGCAACGCCACCGAGTCGGCTCCACCCGACAGGGCGACACCGACCCGGTCTCCCTCTTCAATCATCCCCTGTGTTTCAATGGTTTTTCGCACCTTCGACAGGATCATGATCTCCCCCGCTTCACCTTCGTCACCGGAACAGAGCCCTCACGTCTCCCATGTCCTCGCAGCAATAGTCGGGCCGCAGAGAAAGGAGCACCATCCTGTCCGTGAGACCGGCGAGAAAGGCGCAGCTCAGAACACCGGTGTTTTTCGCCAGGAGCAGATCATTCACGCCGTCACCGATAACAACAGTCCGGTCTTTCGACAGGGCGAAGCGCTGCAGAAAGGGCTGAAGAAGACGCTGATCAGGTTTCACCGGCCCCCCGGAGTCCCGACCGATAATGGCGTCGAAGAATCCATCGATGGCGAGGCCGCGGGCTATTTTCAGAGTAAAGGATTCCATCTTGTTGGTGACAATAATTTTTCTGGTGTCCCGGAAATGCTCCAGCATCTCCATGACACCCGGGTAGAGAACCGTTGTATCCAGCAGGTGTTCATCGTAGTATTCCATGAACAGGTCGAGGGCCCGGGCATGCAGGGTCTCCCGTTCAGGGCCGAGTGCCCGTTCGATCAGCTTGTGAAGGCCGTCACCGACATAGCGACGGACGGCTTCATCATCGAGCCGGGGAGCCCCCAGGGCGGTCAGAGCGTGATTCAGGGCCGCGGCGATATCCTGAGCCGTCTGAACCAGTGTTCCGTCAAAGTCAAAGACCATAAAATCTACGTCGATCATGTTCGAAAACGGTATTCCCTTCATATTCCGGTCACACCACTATAGCACCTCGTACCCGGCTTACACAATAAAAAGGGCATCCACCGGCACCGGGCGGCATTGACAATGAAACATTCTTCATGGTAGGTTCTATGCTCGCTTGGATCCTCACCGGGACTGGGACGAACGGGTCAATGAACATCCTGCCGCACGGCCGAAAACCCTTCCGACATCAGTCCGAAGGGTTTTTTTTCGGAGACCGGCGGGCACAGAAGAGGAAAGGGGAAACCATGCAACGGGACTCCGTGGCGATCATAGGAGCCGGCAAGGTTGGAACGGCGACGGGATATCTTCTGCGGTTAAAAGGATACCCCGTGGTCGCCCTGGCCGATATATCAGAGAACGCGCTTGCCCGGGCCCTTGAATACACAGGGGGGCGGGCCTGCGCTTCTGCCGCCGAGGCTGCCGCGCTCGCTGACGCCGTATTCATAACTACCACCGATGACATAATCGCCCCGGTCTGCCTCGAAATCGCCGGACAGGGAGTCCTGGGACCGGGCAAGCGGGTCATCCACATGAGCGGTGCCGGCGGTCTTGATCTTCTGGAACCGGCGCGGAAGGCAGGAGCTTCAACGGCAACCATCCACCCCCTGCAGTCTTTCGTGGACGTGGCCGCCGTTATCAAGAATATTCCGGGGAGCACCTTCGCCATTACCGCCCAGGATGACATTCGCGACTGGGCCGTACAGGTCGTTGCCGACCTGGGAGGCATACCCTTCTTTGTCGAAGACGCCGACAAGCCCCTGTACCACGCGGCCGCCTGTGTGGCCTCGAATTATCTCGTTTCGCTCATGCATATCGTCACGTCCCTGTACGGAATCCTGGGATTTACCCCGGATGACGCGATCCGGGCCTTCTGGCCCCTTGTACGGGGAACCATCTCCAACATGGAAGCAAGGGGAATCGCGGGGGCGCTGACAGGGCCTGTCGCCCGGGGAGATCTGCGGACCATTGAAAAACACCTGGCAGTCCTGGAGGCGAAAGCTCCCCAATTTCTGACGCTCTACAGGGAACTCGGGCGCGTCGCTGTCGGCATCGCCCGAAATATGGAGACCATATCGGAAGAAAAAGGAAAAGAACTTGACTCTCTTCTGAAAGGAGAAGGCAATCATGAGTAAGCAGGGACCAACCCGGCAGGTAACAAAGACCACTATCATGGATATGAAGAGGAAGGGTGAAAAAATCACCATGCTTACCGCCTACGATTACAACACGGCGGTTCTGATGGATGAGATGGGGCTGGATATGATCCTCGTGGGCGACTCGCTGGGCATGGTCGTTCTTGGCTACGAAAGCACACTGCCCGTAACGATGGACGAGATGATACTTCACACGAAGTCCGTTACCCGCGGAGCTCAGCGGCCCATGGTTCTGGGTGACATGCCCTTCATGTCCTATCAGGCGTCGGTGGAAAGCGGTTTATTGAACGCCTCGCGGTTTATGAAAGAGGCCGGAGCCCATGGCGTTAAACTTGAAGGCGGTCGCGAAGTGGCGGAAGTCGTGCGCAGGATAACGGAGGCGGGAATCCCCGTTATGGGCCATCTGGGTCTGACACCCCAGTCGGTACACCAGATGGGCGGTTTCAAGATGCAGGGCAAAACCGTCGAGGCGGCACAGCGCATCAAGGAGGACGCCCTCATAATGGAAGAGGCCGGAGCTTTTTCTGTGGTTCTCGAAGTCGTTCCCGCGATGCTCGCGAAAGATATCTCCGAATCCCTTTCCATCCCCACCATCGGCATCGGCGCGGGCCCATACTGCGACGGCCAGGTTCTCGTAGTCAACGACATGCTTGGCATGTTCGAGCGGTTCACGCCGAAATTCGTCAAGAAATACGCAGACCTGGGGAGCGGCGCCAAGCGTGCCTTTGAAGAATACGTACGGGAAGTCAAGGAGGGCACATTTCCGGGACCGGAGCACTACTCCTGACGGACAGAGGGGCGGTTTTTCTTTTTTCTTGCCATGTTCTGAATAATTTCTTATAAGAAAGCTCGTTTTCAGCTCCATCACTCTTTTTCGAAAGGAGTATCACATGAACATTCTTATTTTCGGACCCAACGGAAGCGGCAAGGGCACCCAGGGAGCGGTCGTTCAGAAAAAATACGGAGTTCCGCATATTGAAACGGGCGTTATATTCAGGCAGAATATCGCCGGCGGCACCGATCTCGGCATACGGGCAAAGGCCTTCATAGACAAGGGAGAACTGGTTCCTGACGATATCACCATCCCCATGATTCTGAACCGCATCAAGGAGCCCGATTGCGCAAGCGGGTGGCTTCTTGACGGTTTCCCCCGGAACCTGGCCCAGGCTGAGGCCATGTATGACGCGCTGTCGAAGGAGAATATCCCTCTTAATTATGTTATCGAAATCGAGCTGGACCGGGAAATAGCCAAGAACCGCATCATGGGCCGGCGTCTTTGCGCCAATGACAACAACCACCCCAACAACATCTATATCGACGCCATAAAGCCCGTTGAAAAGAACGGCACCTATGTCTGCCGTGTCTGCGGCGGCGAGCTGTCGACCCGTGCCGATGACCAGGACGAAAGCGCCATTGATAAACGTCACAATATTTACTATGATGCCCGGACGGGCACCACGGCGGCCATCAACTATTTCAAGGAACGTGTGGCCGTCATAGGTGTCAACGGCAGTCCGGGGGTTTCAGAAGTTTCAGAGGAGCTTCTGAAAAAGCTCGGATAGGGTGTCAAGCCCTGTTGCAGGTTTACAAAAGCCTTCCCTTTCGCCGGAAGGCTTTTTTACTCAAAGGCGCAGTATGGAAACTATAAGAAACTTCAGTATCATCGCCCATATCGACCATGGAAAATCGACTCTGGCCGACCGGATGATCCAGCACACGGGGCTCGCGGACACCCGGAGCTTCAGAGACCAGATGCTCGATACCATGGACATCGAGCGAGAGCGGGGTATTACCATCAAGAGCCAGGCAATCACCCTTCCCTACCTCGGGCGTGATGGGAAAAACTATACTCTCAATCTCATCGATACACCGGGACACGTGGATTTCTCCTATGAGGTGTCCCGATCCCTGGCTTCCTGCGAAGGGGTCCTCCTGCTTGTCGACGCGGCCCAGGGGATCCAGGCCCAGACCCTGGCAAACCTGTACCTGGCCATGGAGCATGACCTGGAGATCATTCCCGTCATAAACAAGATCGACCTTCCCGCAGCGGACGTGGAAAAGGTGATGGAACAGATCGACTCGGAACTCGGCCTCGACGCGTTCGGCAGCATCCCCTGTTCCGCCAAGGAAGGTATCGGTATCGAGGATATTTTCGAAGCCATCGTGACCCGCATTCCGCCTCCCCGGGGCGACAGCACCAGGCCCCTGTCCGCGCTTATTTTCGACGCCCAATACGATGCTTTCAGGGGGACCGTCGTCCACTGTCGTCTTTTCGATGGAACGATGCGGGCCGGCCAGACTGTCATGTTCATGCACAACAACACCGCCTACCGTGTCGAAGAGGTCGGTCGCTTCGGGCTGAACAGGGAAAAGAGGGACCGCCTCGAGGCGGGCGACGTCGGATATCTGCTCGCGGGTATCAAGACCGTTTCAGACGTATCCGTGGGCGATACCATCACCGATGAACAGCGCCCCTGCGCGGGACCGCTTCCGGGATTCAAGGAAGCCAGGCCGGTTGTATTCGCTTCCATCTATCCCATCGCCTCCGATGATTACGAGGAACTGGCGGTGGCCCTGGAAAAATACAAGCTCAATGATTCGTCATTTACCTACCAGAAGGATTCATCCGTGGCCCTCGGCCAGGGGTTCCGATGCGGTTTCCTGGGCCTGCTCCACCTGGATATCGTCCAGGAACGGCTGGAACGGGAGTATGACCTCTCCATTATCCTGTCCGTGCCCAGCGTCCGTTACCGGTTCACCCTCAAAGACGGTAAGACTGTTTTTATCGAAAACCCCGCCTATTATCCCGATCCCACCACCATCATCAGGACCGATGAACCCTACATCCGGGCGACCATGATGTTTCCCGAACGCTATCTGGGAGCGGTAATGAAGCTGTGTATAGACCGTCGGGGAGAAGATTCATCCATCAGTTATCCCAGTCCCGACAGGGTCGAATTGCGATTTGATCTTCCTCTGGCAAGCGTTATTTACGATTTCTACGACAACCTGAAATCCATAACCCAGGGATTCGGATCCTTTGATTACGACATCCTCGACTACCGTGAAAGCAGCCTGGTCCTCCTCGACATACTGGTGAACGGCGAAAAGGTGGACGCCCTCTCCCAGATCGTTCACCGCTCGAAGGCCCGTGAACGGGCCTTACTGGCCTGTGACCGTCTCAAGGAAGAGATACCCCGGCAGATGTTCAAGATAGCCATTCAGGGCGCCATCGGTGGTGAAATCATCGCCCGGTCGACCATATCGGCCTTCCGGAAAGACGTGACGGCAAAGTGCTACGGCGGAGACATTACCAGAAAGCGAAAACTTCTGGAAAAACAGAAGAAGGGGAAAAAGCGGATGAAAATGGTCGGTTCCGTATCGATTCCCCAGAGCGCCTTCGTGGCAATCCTCAAGTCCGACCAGGCTTGAGATTCTGTACCGTGACTTCCCCATCAGACGATACCGATCCGGAGAAAATCCCGTCGGATGACCCTTCCCCGCCCGCCGGGTTATACATCCATGTACCCTTCTGCGCGTCGCGATGCAGCTACTGCGGATTCTACTCCACAACGGACCGAAGCCGCCTGTCGTCGTACCGTGACTCCCTGAAGCGTGAGATGACCCTTACCGCCGGAGAGTTCGAGGCCTTCGACACATTCTACCTGGGTGGGGGAACACCGTCGGTACTCCGCCGGAGCGAACTCGAAGAGATGATCGAAGACTCATGGAAAGTCTTTCCCATGACCGACGGCTACGAGGCCACAATTGAAGCCAATCCCGGTGACGTGGACCGGGATTTCTGTTCTTTTCTCCGCGACACTCCCCTGAACCGGATCAATCTGGGCGTTCAGTCCTTCGATGACGACATCCTTGCCTATCTGGGGCGCCGACATCATGCCGGGGAGGCTCTGGCCGCCCTGGACGCGATGAGGGCGGCGGGACTCGGCAATATCGGTCTGGATCTGATCTACGGCGTGCCGGGTCAGTCCCTTGAATCTTGGATGGAAACGCTGAGGCGGGCCGCTGGAACGGAACCGGAACACCTGTCGTGCTACGAGCTTACGCCGGAGCCGGGCACTCCCGTCGGCGAAAGGTGTTCCTCCGGCGAAGACCGGCTTCCCGGGGAGGATCTGCGATTCCGGTTCTTCATGATCACCTCTGAATATCTTGAGTCCATGGGATATATCCATTACGAGGTGTCCAACTTCGCCCGGGGGGTTTCATTTCGTTCGCTGCACAACATGAAGTACTGGAACCACACCCCCTACCTCGGTCTCGGCCCGTCGGCCCATTCTTTTGCCGGTAACCGGCGCTGGTGGAACCACCCTTCCATTGGCCGCTACTGCTCTGATCTCGCGGACAACCGCCGGCCCGTTGAAGATATGGAAACGCTTGACGAAGACGATCTGCGCTTTGAATCAATCTTCCTGGGATTACGAACGGGAGAAGGGATTCCCCTGGACCTGCTGAACGTTCGGGAAGGCGATCCGGCGGGAGAACTCGGGAGCCCTGTCCTGGAGCGGTGCCTGGCCGGGCGTCTTCTCGAAATCAGCAACGGAAGGGTCCGTCCGACCCGCCGGGGTCTCGCGCTGGCTGATCGGCTGGCGGTACTTCTCTGACCCCCTCCCTTTCAACACGACAACTCCTTGCAGTCTTTGAATCTTACGTTATTTCGAGGACCGCTCAGGGCACCGTCACTTCGAGGACCGATCAAGGTACCGTCACTTTGAGGAGCGCGCACAGCACCGTCACTTCGGAGACCACTCACAGTACCGTCATTTCGAGGAACGCTTATATTCCGTCATTTCGAGGAGCGAAGCGACGAGAAATCTTTCTTTCGTACCGTCACGGTGAAAGATTTCTCCCTGCGGTCGAAATGACAGAGGGAGGCGGGCGAAATGACGGAGAAGAGCGGCCATAAGGACGGGAGGGAGCAGTCGTAAGAACGGAGAAGAACGGCCATAAGGACGGGAGGGGACAATCGTAAGGACGGGGGGGGGGACAGTCGTAAGAACGGGGGGGAGGGTGCGGAAATATCAGGGAGAAACGGCCGTGAGGACGGGAAGGACGCCGGAAATATCAGGGAGAAACAGCCGTGAGGACACGCTCGACAGGCTTTTCGACGGTCCCGGTCAACCGGAAGTCCGCCGCGCCGGATCCTGGCACGGGTGGTCGCACATCTGAAGTCCCCGCGGACGGGGATTCAGATAGACCTGCTCATTCAGGCAGTGCTGACCGTATTTCCGGGCGTAGTGCCCGATGAGGGTGATCGGGACAATGAGCGGCAAAAAACCATTTTGATACGTTTCGATGACTTCCAGAAGTTCTGTTTTTTCATCAGACGACAGGTTCCGTCTCAAATATCCCAGTATGTGCCGCAGCACGGTGACATTTTTTTTCACCGTGGTTTTCATTTCCATGGCTTTCATGAGCAGGGTCTCGTAGCCTTCGTACAGTTCCTGCCGTGACAGGCGCTTCCGGTCCGCCACGAGTTTTTCCATGGCCCTGTAGTGCGTAGAGCTGTGTGAGAGAACAAGCAGTCCGTGGCGCCCGTGAAAGCCCACCAGGGCGTCGCGACCTGGCGGGGCTTTTTGTGTGTCACGCCACCGCTTCAGGACGAATATTCTCTCGATGAAATGTTCCCTGAGGTCCGCGTCATGAAGGCGCTTCTCATCTTTGACGGGAACCGAAGGGAAATGATCCATGAACATCCGGGCGAAAACACCCGTGCCTCGTTTTACCGGCAGGCCCTTGTCGTCGTACACCTTGATCCGCTCCGTACCGCAGGAAGGAGAACCGCTTTTGAAGATGAACCCGTGGAGGTCCTCGCCTTCAAGCTGAATCAGCCTTTTTTTCGCCCAGGAGACCATCATGTCCGTTTTATCCACCTTCGTCCGGCCGGTAACCAGCCGGGGTGATTCCGGGCTGCCCTCCAGTCGGATGAATTCCCGGGGAATGCCCATGCCGCAGTCCGCCTCGGGGCAAACGGGGATATAGCGCACGTATCGTCCCAAGGTATCCCGGAGAAACCGGTCCAGCTTGTGGCCTCCGTCATAACGAACGTTCTCTCCAAGAAGGCAGGTGCTTATTCCGATGGGTATCTTTTTCACAGGTGCCGTCCTCCCGGCGACGAGGCTGGAACGTCGAAAAAATGTCTGCCAATGACCCCTTCGTGGGTAATTCTCCTGTCCTTTTTCAGGTGACTGATGATACAATTCTCTTCATCGATCGGCAAGGGCTGTGTGACAGACAAGCCGTTCTCCGGAGCGAACCCTGACGGTTTCGTACAATGGTACCGCAGGCCACGTGGAGCGGCGGGTCACGCTGTCTGAGGAAACAACGCAGCCTGAGACGATACAGGGAGGATTCATCCATGAGCCTGAAAGACAGGTATGCCGTCGTCGGCGTCGGCTACACACCCCAGGGTATCATTCCGGAACGGACGACTCTGAGCTTCCATCTGGAGGCCTGCGCCAATGCCATCGCCGACGCGGGACTGAAACGGGACGACATCGACGGCTTGATCTGTTACCGTCATTTTCCGACAACCAGAGAAGAAAAAGACGTCACCCCCTACATGGTCGCCCAACACCTGGGAATGGAGCCGACCTACCTCGCCCAGGACGCCAACTGATCCCGCAACCACCTTATGCACGCAGTTGGCGTGCTTGAAGCGGGTTTGTGCAAGTATGTGCTGATTTCCTACGGCCACAGCGCCCGTTCCGGCGGCGAAATGGAATGGATGCTATCGAACCTCGTCGGTGATGACGTCGTCTTCGGCCATTTCGGAGCTGTGGCGGGATACGCCCTCGCGGCGCGGAGAGCGATGCATGAATTTCACACGGGACCGGAAACATGGAAAGCGATTGCCCTGGGGCAGCGAAAATGGGCCGCCTTGAATCCCCGGGCCCTGATGCGGGATAAGCCCATGGATGAAAGAGACTATGACCTCTCGCCCCTGGTGGTGGAACCCTTCCGGCAGGCCGACGCCTGCCTCGTGACGGACGGCGGTCGGGCCTGCATTCTGACCACGGCCGAACGGGCCCGGGATCTGCCCCACAGACCGGTAACCATCATGGGAATGGGAATGGCCAACCCTTCCTCCGACCTTGCTCCGGCACGCCACCTGGCAGGTCCGACCGGCGCGGTTCGGGCTTGTGAAGATGCCCTGCGCATGGCGGACATCAGCCTTGAGGACGTCGACGCCTGCCAGATCTACGATTGCTTCACCTACACAGTAGAAATCACACTCCAGGATTACGGATTCTTCAAACCCGGCGAAGGAAGGGACTGGTTTCAGGGAGGCACCATCGAACCGGGCGGGCGCATGCCGGTAAATACATCGGGGGGACAGCTTTCAGAAGCCTATCAGATGGGCATGACCCCCCTGACGGAAGGGGTTATGCAGCTCATGGGCCGCTGCGGAGATCGGCAACTCGGACCCGCGACGGGAAACAAACCGCCGGAGATTATCCTCTGCAGCGACAACGGCGGGATTTTGCAGAGCCACGCCTGCTACATTCTGAAGAAGGGGTAACAACCATGACGACCCGCGCGAAACCCGTACCACGAATGAGCGCCGATACACAGGCCTTCTGGGAAGGATGCCGGAACCGGGAATTCAGGATCCAGTCCTGCAAAGACTGTGGATGTCTGCGCATGCCCTGGTCGTTCCTCTGCCCCGAATGCCTCTCACGCAACGCGGGCTGGATCAGGGCTTCCGGCCGGGGAACCGTCTATTCTTACGTGGTCTATCATGTTGCCTACGACCCTGCGTTCGCCCATGACCTGCCCTATATCGTGGCACTGGTGACGCTGGAGGAAGGACCGCGCTTCCTGACAAATATCGTCGACTGCAGCCCCGCTTCGGTTGTCTGCGACATGCCCGTCGAAATCGTCTGGGATGACGTGACAGAAACGCTGATCCTTCCCCGGTTCCGTCCCGCGGAACACACCTGATCCCTGCCGCCCGCGTCGTACCCGCAGACCTTTTGCGAAGCGAGACCGTTGCATTCCGTCATTTCGAGGAATACCCGGGGCACTGCGTTATTTCAAGGAGAACCCAACGGCACGGCCATTTCAAGAAACGCCCGGGAAACCGTCATTTCAAGACATGGTTACGTTCCGTCATTTGAGAGAATTGAGGAAACAGTCAAAAGGACGGAGGTGGCAGTTGTAAGGAGCCGCCGGGGATTCTTTAGAAGGTCTTGAGGGCGTCCTCAATGGGACGTTTCTCGACCTTTTGCGAGGTCGTCATAGTTCCCCCACAAAAATTTTCATGATTCCCCCACAGGCCGAAAACGATCAAATCGTGCCGTATAATGATTAATTATTCACTACTTAGCTGGACTTTTCAAGGTCTACAAAAAAAGGTTGACTTGGTTCTTCCGCTGGATGTACGGTTGAATCATATTCAACTGACCGACCGTTCGATCACTTAAGGAATTTCTGAATGGAGGAATTGCCGATTGACATGAAGCAAAAAATAAAGACCATCGCCATTCAGCTCATGTACCAGAAAGGATATCATGCCTGCAGTATCAGTGACATCGCGAAACGGGCGGGCATTCAAAAATCCAGTATTTATTATCACTACATGAGTAAGGAAGAGATCCTCTTCGACATTCTCAAGGAAACGATGGAGAGCCTGAATGAAAGTCTCCAGAACTGTCTCAAGGACCTTGAAGGCGCTGAAGAGCGGCTTGTGGCGATGATTCGGAACCATTTGAGTTTTCACATGGTTCGACAGAAAGAGGTTATCGTATCCGACTCGGAATTGAGAGGACTCACGGCGGACAACCTGCGCTCAGTCATTAGAATGCGGGATGAATATGACACACAGATGAAGGACATAATTGAGCGGGGAATCCAGGAGGGAGTATTTAAAAACGTCAACCCGAGAGTCATGGCAAATGCCATCGTCACCATGTGCACCCAGATCTCCCAGTGGTTCAACCCTCTTGGATCCCTTTCAAAAGACGAAATTATAGAGAGTATCACAACGATGGTCTTCAACGGATTGAAACGAGACGGATGACTTTTTTTACAGCATAACCTACCGACCGTTCGTTATATTTGTAGCGTTTTTCGGTCGGAGGTGATCGGGACAGGGGCTTCTGCCTCGAAAATAAACAGCGCTCACGGACGCGCATACGACGAAAGGAGGGTTGCTCGGCATTCAAATTAGGGAGGGTACCGGCGGCAGGCACACTTGCGGGTAAACCTGTCATGGTCCGGAAGCCAATCGGCAGTAGTTTGGTAAGAGATGTCAGCGTCACAGCTTATTAGGCACGAGCTTCGGAAACCAACATTCTGCAGAAAAGGAGAGGATTGGAATGCTTACACAACGTTCAGAAAAAAAACGATCAGCGGCCCTGATTACCGGGACGATGCTGGTCATGGCGGCCCTGGCACTGATAGTGATGCCGGCGAGCCTTAACGCCCAGAACTACAACTGGAAGATAACCCAGGGCATCGCGGAAGATCATCCCGCCACCGACAGATGCAAACAATTTGCCGAGTTGGTGAAAAAGGAAACAAATGGCCGCATCAAGATGCAGTATTTCCCGGCCGGTGCCCTGGGTGACTGGATGGAGCAGATCGAGTCGAATCGCATGGGCACCCTTGAAATCGGCCTCAATGCAGGCTCCACCTCCTACGACCCCAAGACAAACCTTATTTTCATGCCCTATCTTTTTGAATCCTGGGACGAGGCCCGGGCAGGCATCGGTTCCACGGGATGGCTTACCCCTATTTTCGACGACCTCTATTCCCAAATAGGACTCAAGGTCTTGGGGATTTATCTGAACGCCTGGGACGGCTTTGCCTTTGCCAAGCGCGTGACCACCGTGCCGAAAACACCGGCTGAATTCAAGGGCATCAAGATGCGGGTTGCTCCTATTCGTATTTTTGAGGTTTACATTCCCTCCCTCGGCTTTATCTCCACCCCAATCGCCTATTCGGAAACCTTCACGGCCCTGCAGACAGGCATCGTTGACGCCCGGTCCGCCTGTCCCGCGGTGGAAGCCTATGTCATGCGTGACGCGCTCAGAAGCTATGTCCTCGCGCGGGATGCTTTTGAATACTGGTTTCTCACAATGAACCTTGATTTGTGGAACACGCTCTCCAAGGAAGATCAGGCGATCCTGCTCAAGGCGGCCGATAAGGTCATGGCAGACCAGGCTCATGCCGCTGAACAGGATGAGCTGGATTTTCTCAAGAAACTAGAGGATGCGGGCATCCAGGTACACATCTCCACCAAAGAAGAGTGGATGGAAGCCGCAAAGATCGTGAGACAGCAAGCCTGGCCCAAGATCGAAAACGAACTGCTCGGTTCAGAACTCATGGAACAAGTCAAGAAGTTCGCCACTAAGCTCGACTAGAAACGGCTCAACGGCACGGCTTCCAAAAAGCGCCTAATCGGGTACGGGAGGGGGGCGCCGACGCGCCCCTCCTTATCCCGGGAAAAGGAAATGTCCCATGAGGCAGAAGGTTACGACAGCCCTGACATATATCGATAGCGGCCTCGACAGGGGAATCTCGGCTATCATCATAACTGGCGCCATAATCATGACTCTGACGATCGTTCTGCAGGTACTGCTGCGCTATGTATTCAAGGTTCCCCTCTTCGGACTGGAAGAGTTTTCCCGTCTGGTCGCGGTATGGTTGTATTTTTTCGGCGCCGTTCTGGGTACCCGAAATGACGGTCATGTTCAGGGGGACATCGCGGCACGCCTGGTTCCGAATGAACGCTCCCGGGCGCTCCTCAAAACAATCACCTGGACCTTGAGCCTGGTGGCCTGCGTGCTGCTCCTGTGTCACGCGGCGCGCTACTCGCTGTGGCTCCATGGCACCGGAGAGAGGACTACGGGACTCTGGTGGCCGCGCGTGTACAGCGTCGGCTCCATGTTAATCGGAGCGGTGCTGATAACCCTGTATTCCGTGGCCAACATGATCAGAAATCTGGAGTCCTTTATCAACTACTCCGGTGTCTCCTCGGGAGGTAAATCATGACAGTCATAGTAATAGCAATGGTCCTGGTGGTTATCATGATGCTTCTGGGGGTACCCGTTGGATTTGCCTTCGGGCTCGGGGGCTTCGCCATACTTTTCGTAACGGGCCTGGACCCTCGATTTGCCATACCGGCGGCATTTCGCAACATGGAGTCCTACACACTGATGGCCCTGCCCCTGTTCATAATGGCCGGCTCATTGATGAAAGATTCCGATATTTCAAGCCGCCTGATCGCCTTCACCCAGTCGTTTCTCGGCAGGGTACGGGGCGGGCTGGGGATGGTCTGCGTTGTCGCCTGTACCGTTTTCGGCGCGATCTCGGGTTCCGCCGCAGCGGCCATCGCCGCCATCGGCTCGGTGATGATTCCCGAAATGGTCAAACAGGGCTATCCGCGGGGCTACGCCACGGGACTGGTAGCCTGTTCTTCCATGCTTGCACTGCTGATCCCGCCGAGCATACCCATGATCGTTTTTGCCATGACAGCCCAGATATCAATCCTGGCGGCATTTTTAAGTACGCTGATTCCCGGCCTGATGATGATGACCATATATTGCGTGATTAACATGATCATGTGCCGGAAATTTAAGAATCTTCAACTGGCCCCCAAAATCAACTTGGCGGCACAGGTCAGGGAAATTGGAAGATCAGCCATACATGCCGGATGGGCCCTGTTCATGCCGGTCCTGGTGCTGGGAGGCATTTACGGAGGCATCTTCACTCCTACCGAGGCAGCGGCCATTTCAGCCGTCTATGCGGTGCTCGTAGGCTTCCTGGCCCACCGAACCATGACCTTCAGGGGGATGAGCCAAAACCTACGGGACTCCATGATAACCTCCGGCGTGGTGATGGTTCTCCTGTTTTTTACTCTCATGGTCAGCCGGATCATGGTTACCTATCAGGTACCGCAGGTCCTGACGGACCTGATCTTTACCGTAACCGCGAACAAGGTGATGGTCCTGGTGATGCTCAACGTGATTCTGTTGCTCATGGGAATGCTGGTCGATGATGTTTCCGGCAACATTCTGTCGGCGGCGCTCCTGTTGCCGATCGCGGTATCGGTTGGAATCGAACCGGTTCATTTCGCTGCCATATCGGTTGTCAATCTCTCCCTGGGCAATATAACGCCTCCCTGCGCGCCCATGCTGTACCTCGCGGGGATGATAGGCGGCAATCTGCCGCTCAACGAATATATAAAGCCGGCATCGGTCTTTATGATCTTTGGCGCAATCCCTGTGATCCTTCTGGTAACGTACGTTCCCGGCTTCGCCCTCGTGCTGGTGAACATATTGCTGTGATGAGACTACCCCCCGACGCGGCCGGTTGCTGCGCCGGGATATGATCTGAGAAAAAGGAGAACCCCGCTGTGAATGTGAAAGAAGATGCTGTTCTTTACGAAAGAAAAGGTAATGTCGGTTTTATTATTTTTAACCGCCCTCACCGGCTCAATGCCATAAACGGTCGGTTCCTGGATGATTTCATCAGGCACCTGCTGACGGCGAAAAAGGATACCGAAGTCGTAACGGTGGTGATGACCGGCAGGGGATCGTCTTTTTGCGTCGGAGAAGATCTCAAGGAAACCGCCGGGGGTAAGAGTTTCGAACAGTGGATCGCCGAGGTGGACAGGCTGCAGGATATCCAGCGCCAGACATTACAACTGAACAAGCCGCTTATCGCCATGTGCAGGGGCTATGCCGTGGGAGGGGGATGCGAGTTCGCCTTGAGCTGCGATTTCCGCATTGCCGATGAAACCGCCAAGTTCGGCTTTCCCGAAACGGGCATCGGATTGTCCATAACCCAGGCGGGGACAAAGCTGCTCTCCCAGGTCGTCGGCCTGGGGAAAGCCAAGGAACTGGCCCTTACCGGCGAGTTTATCGACGCCCGTGAAGCTTGCCGCATCGGCCTGGTCAACTATGTGGTGAAGCCCGAAGAGCTTGAAGAGCGCGTGAACACCTTCTGCGAGGTAATCGGCAAACGATCCCCTATGTCCCTGAGATTCGCGCGGGCGGCCATCGATCAGGGTCTGCACAGCAGTTTCGAACAGGTCATGGAAATGGAAACGGCACACCTGCTGTCCCTCGGCGGATCAGGGTACGAAAGGAGTTTTGTTGAGCGCCGGATGAAAGAACACGGCATGAAGAGAGATTGAGAAGGAGGAAACAGTAATGATAAGTACAGCAAGCCAGGGAATGGCTCTCGAAGGAGTCAGAGTTCTGGACCTCACCATCGCCTACAATGGACCCTTCTGTACCATGAACCTGGCTGATCACGGAGCGGAAGTGATCAAGATCGAAAGGCCGGTGACCGGTGATGGAACCCGCTGGTGGCCGCCCTTCAGGGAAGGCCGGACAGGTATCAACGACAGTGGATATTACGCTTTTCTCAACCGCAACAAAAAGGGCATCACCCTGGACCTGCAGAGTGAGGAAGGGAAACGGGTATTCAAGGAACTGGTGAAAACCGCGGACGTGGTTGTCAACAACTTCAAAGCCGGAACCATGGAAAAACTCGGACTCTCCTACGAAGTCCTCAAGGAAGTCAACCCGCGGATCATTTACGCGGCCACGTCCGGATTCGGTTCCTACGGCCCCTTTCGTGACCGACCCGCTTATGACATAATCGCCCAGGCCCTGGGCGGGTTGATGAGTATATGCGGTTACCCCGACGGCCCTCCCGTCAAGGTTGGTCCCGCCGTCGGCGACAACTTCACAGGCACATACCTTGCCCTGGGCATCGTCATGGCTCTGTACAAACGTAAAGAGACCGGAGTCGGCCAAATGGTTGAAGTGGCCATGACGGACACAGTCGTCTCGATCCTTGAAGCGGCGATCATCGCCTACACCATGACCGGCACCATGCACGGGCGGGTAGGAAACATCGATCCCTTCACCACTCCTTTCGACATGTTCAGGTGCAAGGAGGGCGATTATCTGGTCATCGCCGCGTCAAGCGACGCTCTCTGGGAAAAACTCTGCCATGTGATGGGACGGCCCGATATGCTCGAAGATGAACGGCTCGCGAACATCGGATTGCGTTGCGATAACTACTTTTCGATCATCGAGCCGGTTATGCGCGAGTGGGCTGAATCACATGCCTGCGGCGAACTTGAAAGCATGCTCGCCGATGCGGGAATTCCCTGCGCTCCGGTACTCGAGATCGACCAGGTAGTTAACCATCCCAACACAAGGGCCCGGGAAATGATCGTGAAGGTCGAACATCCTACACTCGGCACACTTGAAATTCCGGGCATTCCGATTAAAATGTTCGGAACCCCCGGTCGGATCCGTATGCCCTCACCTCTGCTGGGGCAGCACAACGAGGAGATTTTTGGTGAACTGGATTTCTCCGATGGAGGAGAACCGCCCGAAAGACAGATGCTGTGTGAAAATCTTCAGAATAATTGAGACCTTAAAGGTTTCCCGTAAGGAAGGCGCGTGAAATGTACGACTTGAAACCTGACTGCTATCACAGGGTTGAACAAGCCCTTGCGGGTGTTCCCTTTAACAGGCTTTTCGCGGAAGCGGTCACAGGGGGCTATGTGGCGGGTCGCGTCTTCGTCGACAAGCTCGATGAACCTTCGGCTTTTTACATATGCCATCCCTACGGCATGTCACTGCTTGTCGGGTCCCCCGGCGCGCCGCGCTTCAACGAAGACCTGCGTGAGTTCATGCTCAACGCAGGCCGCCACCGTTCGAAAAGAGAATACCTGCTCGTCCACCCCGACGACTGGTGTACCGAAATCGCCGAAAGCCTCGGTCCCCGCCTCGCGGAAATTGATTTCAGCAGTGAGGACGTTGCGGCCTGTATCGAACGCCATGAAGACGATGTAGTCCTGAACAGGAGGATCAATTTCGTCTTTGACCGTCAGCGCTACAGGGACTTTCAGAGACTCAACCATGATGAACTGGCCCGGCTTCATCAGAACATCTCCCCCTTGGGCGAAGATGAATTTTCATCCTTCGACGGGCACGTGGTACCGAAGTATTTCTGGAACAACTACGAAGACTTTAAAAAATATTCAAAGGGATTCTGTCTGAAGGTCGACGAGAAAACCGTATCGGCTGCTTTTTGTTCATTTTACAGCACCGCATATCTCGAACTGGGTATGGAGACCGCCGAGAACTATCGTGGCCGGGGCTTCTCCGCGGCAACCTGTTCAGCCCTCATCGACTACGCCCTTGAAAGAAAGCTCACGCCAGCCTGGGCGTGCATTCTTTCAAACCGGTCCTCCTGCGCTCTTGCCCGGAAACTGGGTTTCGAGGAAACCCTGTCCCTTCCCTGCTACATGCTGCCCTTCACTGCCGGCCTGTAACAGGACGGACGCCTGCCGGACGCCGACTGGATTCATAATCAAATCCATGCTAACAAGAAGGACCACCGTCATGGGAGAAAGGAGCGTGGCTCAGCATGGGCAAGGATGCCCCTAAACCACGGCCGGTCTGTCCCCGCTGTGGAAGTACCCGGCTCGCGATAAAATCCAGGACAAACCTGGGAGACACTCCATGCGACACCGTAATAAGGACGGAGATGTTGGGATGCGCCGTCATACTCAAGTATTGCGTCTGTGAAAACTGCGGCCACACCCTCTCACGGACTGAATACGAAAGCCTTCAGCAGAACAGATGAAAAGCAACGCGACAACAAAACGGCAACGGCCCGATGAACTTGCCGGGCGTCGCCGGCAGACAGATGGACCACAGCTGCGGGACAGAAAGTACGGCACAACAGGAGAGGCGCTCCGGGCCGGCGAAGAAATCTACCGCAATCTTGTAGAATCCACGCTGGATCTCATCTTTATCGTCGACCGAAGGGGAACCTACACCTATGTCAACCCTCGGTTCGAAAAAGTCACGGGTTATTCAATGAATGAACTGATGGGAGAACCCTTCACCTGCCTCGTGGCACCGGAGTTTGTGCAATCGACCCTGGACAGGTTCAGAAAAGGCATCAGAGGCGAGGAGACGGGACCCTACGAAGCGGAAATCATCCATCATGACGGGAGGCGAATCCCGGTCGAGTTCCTCGTCACGACCCGGCATGACGCGACAGGAGTTGCCTTGGGAAGGTTCGGCATCGGCAGGGATATCACTGAACGCAGAAAAGCCGATGACGCGTTGCGCCGGATCACTGCAGATCTTGAGAAGGCCCAGGAACTGGCTCATATCGGTTCATGGCGGTACAACGCGGAGACGAAACTGTCCCTGTGGTCCGAAGAAATGTTTCGAATCCTGCTCCTCGAGTCGACTCATGGCAGACCCTTCCACATTGACCCAAAAACCTGCATTCATCCCGATGACTGGCGGCGCTTCAAACGGTTGACGCGGGCGGCTCTCAAGGGGAAACCCTATGGCACGGAAGTGAGAATCATTCGTCCCAACGGGTCCACAGGCTATCTTTTCACCACGGGAGAGGCTGAGTATGGAAAGAACGGAAGCATCCAGGGGCTCTTCGGCACCGCGCAGGATATAACTGAGCGTAAAAACATCGAGAAGACTCTTGAGGATCAACGTGAGCAGCTCCGGGTTCTTTCCATGCAGCTTTCCGAGGCGGAGGAGGCGGAACGGAGAAGAATCGCCCGCGATCTCCACGACCAGGTGGGGCAGAATCTCACCGTGGTCGGCATAAACCTGACCATACTCAAGGATGCGATTCCTGATACCTGTTTGCAATCGATGCCCTTGCACCTCCTGGAAGATTCACTGAAGCTGGTTGAACAGACAACGGAGCTCACCCGCAGTCTCATGGCGGACCTCAGACCTCCGGACATGGATGAATATGGCCTCGTCGCTTCCGTCCGATGGTACGGCAAGAACTTTTCAGCCCGAACGGGTATAGACGTGATCATCGAGGGGGACGATATCGATCCCCGTCCAGCCCCGTCGATAGAGAATAACATTTTTCGAATCGTCCAGGAGGTTCTGACCAACACACACAAACACGCCGAGGCCACTCTGGCAATTATTACCATGGGCGTCTCCCGGGGCATGCTTTCGCTGAGCATCACCGATAACGGTATCGGCTTCAATCTCGCGGATCGAAAAAAGTCGGACGGCCATACGGGATGGGGCCTCATGACCATGACCGAGAGGACCGAAATGATCGGCGGCTCTTTCACCATTGAATCGAAAAGAGGAAAAGGAACGAAGATTTCTGTAAAGGTACCGCTATGAGTATTACGGTTTTTCTGGCCGACGATCATACCATCGTTCGCGATGGACTTCGATACCTGCTCGAGGCGAACGACATCACCGTCATCGGTGAAGCCTCTAACGGCCGCGAAACGGTGAAAAAGGTAAAAGAACTCAATCCGGACATCGTCATCATGGATATTCTTATGGCCGACTTGAACGGCATTGAAGCCACGGAACAGATCTGCGAAGAATGCCCGTCAACCAGGGTTATCATGCTCTCGATGCAGTCTTCGTCGGAATCGGTCCTTCGGTCACTGAAGGCGGGAGCGAGCGCCTATCTGCTGAAAGAGTCGGCCGGCCGCGAACTTCTCGCGGCAATTAATGAGGTTCACACGGGCCGCCGCTACCTGAGCGCGAAAATCTCAGATCATGTCACTACCGCCCTCCTTGAGAAAAAGGACGGCCTGGAGGACCCCCTGTCGGTTCTCAGTACGAGGGAACGTGAAGTATTGCAGCTCGTCGTGGAGGGAAAAACCAGCGCGAAAATAGCGGAAACTCTGTTTCTCTCGGTAAAAACAATCGAAACATACCGAAGCCGGCTCATGAACAAGCTTGGAATAAAAGACATTTCGGGACTTATCAAGTTCGCCATTCAGCATGGCATTACGCCCCTCGAATAAGACGGCCCGCGACGGCTTCAGTAAACCATCGCGGGCCACATGGTAAGACTACGTTATCAGAACGACCGTCCGAGACCTTAAGCCATGACTGTTTGCTATAGAATTGGCGCACACATCCTGTAAGCATCCGACTTTAGTGCCGGAGGTCTTGCCTCCGGTACCATGGTACGCGGCCGTCAATCGTCGCTGTGAAAGATTTCTCCCTACGGTCGAAATGACAGAGGGGGGGTCGAAATGACAGAGGGGGGTGGTCGAAACGACCATGGGAGCGGTCGGAATGACCGATGGGGGCGGCCTAAATGGCCATGGGAGCGGTCGAGACAACACAAGAGATCGCCTTTACAGGTCCCATAGGCAGTTTTTCAAAGATTTCCGCCCTCGTGTTGTGCTGTCAGGCGATTCCCAAGACCCGCTCCGCGTTCCGGTAGAGTATCCGTTCTTTTGTTTCATTGCTGTACGGCAGCGCCAGGACCCGCTCGATGAGCCCGTTGATGTCGGCCACACCGGGCCAGTCACTGCCGAAGATGAAACGGTCGCTCGACATCTCAAGCCGGGGAAAAAATTCAGGCAGGCGCCTGGTCGCGATACCCGCGATCCCGATGTGCATGTTCCGGTATTTGCGAATGAGCCAGGCCGCCCTGTCGTACCAGAAGGTTCTCCCTCCGTGTTCCATAATGATGTTCAAGTCAGGAAACTGATCGGCCACTTCATCGAGTAGCAAGGGATCCGCATACTTGATACGGGTACCGTGAAAAATCGAGGTTCCCGTGTGAAACATAATAGGCATGCCCAGCGACTGAACATACTCATAGAAAGGAAACAGGCTCTGGTCATCGGGCCAGAAGTGCTGGTAGGACGGAAGCAGCTTGAAACCCTTCACGCCCAGCTCCTCCACGGCGTATCTGGCCTGCTCTTCATAGGACCGTTCATCCAGGAAGTTCAGACAACCGAAGGGAATAAGCTCATCGTGGCCCTTGCTGAACTCCGATACGAACTCATTGGTCACCCATGCTGACGCCCGGGGAGCGTATTCCGCCAGGATAACGGAACGGTCCACATTATGAGATTTCAGAAAGGCAATAGCCTGTTCCGGCGTAATTCCGTCCGCGAATTCTTCCAGGTAGCGCGGGTTCGTCTCCCCGAAAAAATCCACCACCCAGGGCGTGAATTGGTCTTTTGTTCCGATGTGAATGTGGAAATCAATAACCTTCATAGATCATCATCTCCTTGCTGACCTTGTCCCGGATCATAGGAACACGATACCACACAATGACCATGCTATGCCGGAAGCGATCGTGAAAGGGTACTGTATCATATCTTGTGTCGTTGGCAAGAAAGGGGTACCACCGATGATATCCCAAAACCCCAAAGGAGGTACCCCCATGACCAAAGCGATAGTCGTACGTAGTCTCTCACAGGCGTATGAAGTAATCAAGGAAATGAATCGTAAAAGTGGAAACACCTGAAAATCTTTACCTTGTATCATTTCGAGGGGCGCAGCGACGAGGAATTGTCCATCGCTTCACCATGTCTCTCCCCGGCCGAAACGATCCCTTTGAATATCGTCATTCCGAAGAACGCCGAGGCACCGTCATTCCGGGGAGTACCCATATCCCGTCATTTCGAGGAGCGAAGCGACGAGAAATCTTGCTTTTCAATCGTCATTGTGAAAGATTTCTCCCTTCGGTCGAAATGACGGAGGAAAGCGGTCAAAACGACGACAAAGGTAGTAGAAACGATGAAAAAGCAGCAGAAAAGATGGCAAAAAGCAGTAGAAACGAAGGCAAAAAACGTTAAAACAATGGCAAAGAGCAGTTAAATCGGCGACAGAATAGTCGAAAAGTGACACACGTGATGGTTCTTCAACCGCCTTGCCCACAGTACACGCGACGGCCCGGCATTTTTGACGAGTTCGTAAAAAGAAGTCCAAAAAGCTCCTTGAGGCACGGCGCGCGCATCCTGAGAAATAAGGCGTACTGTGAGATACGCCGCAGTGATGAAGGAAAGAGCGCAATTATGCGTCCGGCTATGGTATCGGAGGTATACCTCCGATACCATTTTACGAAGCCGTCTTTTTCAGAACTTGAAATTTCCGAAATGAGACTCCTTGATCGGTTGCAGAAGCGAAACCTCGAAGGCCAGCGCCAGCGCGTCGCGGCAGTCCTTCAGCGGCAGCGTCCCGTCATTGAAAAGCCGGGCTTCATTGTAAAAGGGGTGGGCCTCCCGATCATACTTATCGATCATCATCTGTTGAAATGCCTGGGCCGCTTCCTCGTCCATCTCCTCCCCGCGCTTCCTTCGGTTTGCACGCTCAAGGCTCGTAAGAATGAACCCGGCCGTGTTCCCCGACATGACGGACGTCCGGGACCGCATGGTGGCGAAGATGAAAAGAGGGTCGAAGGTCCGCCCGCACATTCCAAAATTCGCGGCGCCGTGATCCGGACCGATGACCCACTGAATCCGGGGAACCTCCGCGCAGGCGCAGGCCCGCACCATGCCTGACCCGTACTTCCCGATTCCGGCGTACTCTTCTTCTGTGCCGACCATATAGCCCGGTGAATTCTGTATGTAGAGAATGGGAATCTTCATGGTACAGCAACGTATTACCCACTCTATGGCCTTCCGTGCCGAGTCCACGAAGATAACTCCGTTGTTGTTGCTGGCGATGACGCCCACGGGGATACCCTTCAGATAGATCTTTCCGCAGACAATGTTGTCGCCACGCCCGGGGTTGTAGGCTCGCTTGTACTCGGAGAAATAGCTGTCGTCGGCGATGCAGGCGAGTATTTCACGGACGTTGATTCCCTTCGATGTCTCTTTCGGCAGAATCTGGTAGAGGTGTTCCGGAGGAACCCTGGGATCGGCGGGTTTGCGCCGATCGATATGAAGCGTCTGACGCGGATCAAAAGAAAGCAGCTCCCGAAGCTTTTCGATCCCTTCATCCTGCGATTTTACAAAGTGGTCGGCCCCGCCGGAAATCTGCGTGTGTACCCGCGCGCCGCCCAGATCCTCCATGCTCACCTTTTCTCCGATGGCGGATTCCACCATGGGAGGCCCGCCCAGAAAGGAATAGGACATACCTTCAATCATGATGCTTTCACAGGCGAGATAGACAATGTAGGCTCCCCCGGCGGTGTTCCCCCCGGTACTCAGCGTGTACTGCTTCAGCCCCTTGGCCGACATGCGCGTCATATTGTAGAAGAAGTGGCCGAACTGGTTCCGGCCTGGAAATATCCTGTCCTGAAGAGGCAGATAGGCCCCGGCGGAATCGGCTATATAGACAAAGTTCAGGCCGCATCGCTCGGCAATCTCCTGGGCCCGAAGGTGTTTTTTGCAGCTTACGGGGAAATAGGCCCCGGCGGTCACCCGACTGTCATTGGCAAGAATCATCACCCAGTTGTCGTGAATCTTGCCGATACCCGTAACCAGACCGGCGGAGGGAACATCCTCCATGCCTTCGTAACCGATGCCGAATCCGGCACCCCGGCTCAGTTCGAAAAATTCCGTATCCGGATCGATGAGCCGTCGGATGAGCTGGCGGGCAGGCTTCTTGCCCTGCTTCGCAAGCCGGTCGTTCTGAGCCTGCCCTCCGGGATTGTATGCCCGCTCCCAGAGTTCATATATCTTGTTCTCTTCCGCCAGCCAGTGCTGCCGGTTTTCCTCCAGTTCCAGTTCCTTCTTCCGGGCCCGGGACATAGGTTTGGCGTCTGTACTACCCATCAACAATCTCCTTTCAAAAAGTCTCTGTTTTTAAAATCAGAACATGTTTGACGAATGAACGAGCACTCAACGGGGCGCTTTCCCACAGAAGAGTTTCAGGACACTGGAAACAAGCAGCTCGTCCCTCTGGTTCATGATGTGAATACGAACGGTCAATACTCCCTTGTCCGGCCCCTTGTCGGTTATATCGATTACTTCCACCTCGCAGCGGATCGTATCTCCGATCCTTGCAGGGGCTGTAAAGCGTACATGCTCCATCCCATAAAAGGCAATGAAAGATTTCGGAAGATAGCTCGAGTAGGGTCCCAACCTGAAGGGAAGTGCCATGCCGATGCTCAGAGTCAGCATTCCATGGGCGATTCTGCTCTTGAAGGGTGTCGTCGCCGCGTACTCCACATCCGTGTGGAGCGGTGCCCAGTCCCCCGTAAGCCCGGCGAAATTGACTATGTCCGCTTCCGTCAGTGTCCGTGCCGGTGAAGTCATCCGCTCACCTATGCTGTAGTCGTCGAGATAGAGATATTCCTTCATCGTGTCCTCCTCCATGATCGATGGTCCCGTAAATAGTCGTAAAACCTCCGACAGAGGACGGCTTTGTAAAAAGCTCCTTGAGGCACGGATCGCACATCCCGGGAACTGAGGCGTACCGGGAGGTACCCCTCGGTGACGAAGAAAAACGCGCAATCAGGCATCCGGACTTTTTACGAAACCGTCATGATTGTAACATATTTATATATATGTATTCTGTAACGTCTTCCCTGTCTGTAGGGCAATTTTGATAAGATGTGTCAGGGAAACAGGGAAAAGGGCCGCGGCGCCGTGTCTTGACAGCGGGGATATAGTGATTATTTATAGAAATAGCATGTTTAACAATATCAAATTCTTGCGCGAATAAAATAGATAAAGGAGGGCAGTGTTATGTGGCTGACAGGATTGAGGGGTTTTGACTGGATGCCTGATCTCTGGAGTGAGCTCGATCGAAGGCAACGTGAAAGCGGTCGACTCTTTTCGAGAAGCGGGACATCACGTTATCAGAACTATCCCGCAGTGAACCTGTGGATGAACGAAAATGATGTTATCCTTTCCGCCGAAATACCTGGGATTGACTTGGAAAAAATGGATATCTCCGTCGAAGGCGATGTACTGGACCTGAGCGGATCGAGGTCTCTTGAAGCAGTGGGTGAGGAAGCGAAGTACCACCGGCAGGAGAGACCCTACGGCAGCTTCAGGAGGAAAATCCGGCTCCCCTTCAGTATCAACAGCGAAAAAGTCGACGCCCGGTATGAAAAGGGAGTCCTGACCGTTCGACTGCCCAGAATCGAAGAGGAAAAACCGAGAAAAATCAGTATCAAAAGTGAGTAAGGCAGGAGGTGATTACCATGATAGAGCCAGGAAAAGAAATGGAGGGATTGAAGGAGCAGGCCCGGCTGGAGCGTGAAGACATCAGGAACAGGCCGGTCTATGTCCCCAGAGTGGACATCTTCGAAACGATGGAGTCCATCACCTTGCTTGCCGACATGCCCGGGGTGGACGAACAATCCGTGGACATTATCATTGAAAAAGATGTCCTCACCATCAATGGAACTGTTGAGCCGGAAAGCCACACCGATTTCAGACTGGTGCACGCCGATTACGGAACCGGTGACTATCGACGGTCCTTTACGGTAACCGACGAGATAGACCACAACCGGATAGAGGCGGTGGTGAAAAACGGCGTACTGAAGCTTGTGCTTCCCAAGGCGGAACGAGCGAAGCCGAAGAAAATCACTGTTAAAACAGCATAACCACTGACAAGGCAGAGCCTGAAGCACCCGCCTCCCCCTTGCTCAGAGGCGGGTGCTTCAGTGTTGACGATCCCGTAAAAAAGTCGAATAAACATCCGACTGGGGACGGCTCTGTACAAAGCTCCTCGAGGCACGGCGCGCACATCCTGGGGACTGCGGCGTACCGGAAGGTACGTCGCAGTGATGGAGGAAAGAGCGCAATCAGGCATCCGGCCGTAGTGCCTGGGACCATACAGCGGGTACCATTTTACGAAGCTGTCTTTAAAGCAGGATTTCTCGTCGCTTCGCTCCGCGAAATGACGCAAGGCATGTGTCTCGCGGTCACGAGCAGCATCTCCCGGCCGGGCCGGGAGGTTGAACTCCGTACCAGGAAAACCAATGGACTTTACAGCTTTAGTAGAATCAAGTTTCTTCAGTTGGGTCATCATCCCGCTGTTGATTTTTTCAGCCCGCATTGTCGACGTTTCTCTGGGAACAATCCGTATTATTTACGTAGCCCGAGGTCTCAAGTTCCTTTCTCCGATCCTCGGCTTCTTTGAGCTCATGATCTGGCTGCTGGCAATCAGCCAGATTTTTCGGAACTTCGCCAGTCCCTTGTACTATCTCGCCTATGCCGGCGGCTTCGCGACCGGTAATTTCGTGGGCATTATCCTTGAAGAACGACTGGCCATGGGCAGAGTGGTTATCCGGATCATAACCCAGATAGAGACCACGAACCTTATCGCTTCCTTGAGAAAAGCGGGGTACGGCGTAACCGTTGTCGATGCTGCAGGATCCACGGGACCGGTTAAACTGATTTTCACCGTCGTGGATCGGAAAGAAATGGAAACGGTTATCGGCATGGTCCAACAGTTCAACCCCAGGGCCTTCTTTTCCGTAGAAGATGTCCGGGTCGCAAAGGAAGGCATCTTCCCGGCCTCGCGGAATTCTGCTATGAGCCTTCTCAATATCCTCCGCAAAGGCAAATGACACCGTTTCCCCATCTTCAAAAGATTTTTGTTGCCACAAAAGCCTGCGCTCTATTCGACGCAGTTTACGACCGGCCATGATACATTACGATCCCGCGGCATATCGATGGATTACGACAACAATACAAGAGGTTCCTTCTTTTTCGCCGAGCTCACTCGTAAAAAGCGCCTTGAGACCGAAATGATACAGTCGATATTTTTTAAGCCTCTCACGGCCTCCCTTAAGCCATGGAATACCTTGGGAAAGACATGACGGGGCTTTCGTCGATCAACAGAATTGTTGACAACCCTGTGGACAACACTGTTGAGGAAAGAGGAATCCCGCTGACACATAAAGGACTTTTCCTCTTTGAGCATTCTTTAGGCATTATATTTATACCAATAAATCAGATAGTTAGAGGTATGTAAAATTTATTTGCGCGGGAAGTCCATAACCGGACTATATCGTCAACAGGTGGTATCACTTTTGCTAAATCAGAGCATCCCTGTCCTGGTTAAGCCTGTCCATACGCTCCGCGAGAGCAGTACCGTCGCCGCGACCGACCAGGCCGATCAGTTCGTTGACCAGGGCGCTGTAGCGATCGAGAAGGGCTGGGACGTGCGGATTAGCCGTCATGAGTCCAGCATACATCCTTGTATTTCCGGACAGTATTCTGTCAACCATGGACAGCTTCGACCGAAACAGGGGCGTGGCAAAATGCTCGAGCTCCTGCCTGCCGATTCCGCATTCCCCCATAAGCATTGACATGAGAAGGGTATTGAGATGGTTCATTCCCTGGACCACGGCCATGACACGGTCATGGTGTTCCGGTGTGGTTTCAATGACTTGAACACGGGCTGCCCAGAACACTTCACCGGGCCAGGATGCCCACCTGTGAACCCGGGCCGGGCAGAGAACAATGGAAAGTTCCAGAGGGTGAGTTGCAAGAGGACCGAACAGAGGATGGCCACCCACCACTTCAGCCCGTGTCGAGGCGAGCATCAACCGCACGGGCTCTTCTTTCAGGGAGGTCAGGTCCATAAGAAGCGATCTTTCATCCAGGAGAGGCCCCAGACGCTGGATCACATCGGCCGTAGATTCCATGGGTACCGAGACCACCACAACGGCACACCGGCGTGCCATTTCCTCCATGGTCATGCCCGTCGACCGGCCGGACTGGTGGACCACGTAGCCCTGTCTGCGGAAGAGTTCGGCACACCAACTCCCCATTTTTCCAGTCCCGCCTATGATACCTATTTCAAAGTCCCTGCTCGCCGCCATATATCCACTCCGTTTCCCGGCTGACTGCGGCCGTAGCCTAGGACGGCCCCGGACGCTTGTCAATTGAAAAATGACAAGAAAGCAGTCCCAGAGGGCTTGGGAGCTGGGGGATCTAGTATCCCCGGAGCAGTCGGGTCACCCGCTATGGACCCCCAGGGCGCGCCGGCGAAGCAGGTGATCGGCCAGGACCAGGGCTGTCATTGCCTCGCACACGGGGAGAATCCGGGGGATGACGCAGGTGTCGTGGCGCCCCTCCACGGTGAGGGTCACCGGATTCCCCTCCCTGTCGACGGTTTCCTGGGGAAGCGCTATGGAGGGGACAGGCTTGCAGGCCACGCGGATGACGATGTCGGCGCCGGTGGTGATCCCTCCGAGAATTCCGCCGGCATTGTTGGAGAGGAATCCCTCCGGCCCCATGGCGTCGTTGCAGCGGGAACCGGTCATGCGGGCGGCCTCGATGCCGGCGCCGATTTCCACGGCCTTCACCGTTCCGATGCTCATGAGGGCCTTGGCCAGGTCGGCGTCCATTCTGTCAAAAACAGGGTCTCCCAGGCCCGCGGGGCAGCCTCGTACCGTTATACCCACCAGGCCTCCCAGGGTGTCACCCCTGTTCAGCGCCTCCTTGAGGACCTTCTCCATCCGTTGTGCCGCCTCCCGGTCGGGACAGCACAGGCGCGTGTCTCCGATCGCCCTTTCATCGAAGAAGCCGATGGCAATTCCGCCCAGTTCGATTGTGCAGGCCGACAGGGAAATCCCCTCGTTTATGAGAATTTTTTTCGCGACGGCACCGCCCGCCACCCTGGCCGCGGTTTCCCGTCCCGAGGCGCGGCCGCCACCGCGGTGATCACGGATTCCATACCTCCGGTACCAGCTGTAATCGCCGTGACCGGGTCTGAAAACATCCCTCAGCCTGTCGTAGGCGGAGCTGTCCCGGTCCCGGTTTCTGATTACAATCGCGACAGGCGTTCCCGTCGTCCTGCCCTCAAAAATGCCCGAAAGGATTTCCGGCCGGTCCTCTTCCCGCCGTGGCGACGACCCGCCGCCACTCCCCGGTTTCCGCCGGTCGAGTTCCCTCTGGATGTCACGTTCGTTGAGGGCGATGCCCGGTGGACAGCCGTCCACGACGGCACCCACCGCCTCCCCGTGGGATTCTCCCCAGGTGGTAAGCCTCAGGATTTTTCCGAAGGTATTACCGGCCATGACGTTCTCACTTTCGTCCGGCTTCTTCTCTCAACCGCAGGATGGTGTCGACCACAGCTTCAACGGCCATGCCCGACGTGTCGATCATATACGCCGCCGTCTCGCAGTAGAGGGGATTTCTGCGCCGGAGCATGGCCCTGATTTCGCCGAGCCTTCCCTCTCTTGACAGAGCCGGTCTCTGATCGCCGGTCTTCGCGTCTTGCCTCATGCGTTTCTCGATTTCTTCCGGTGACGCCGACAGCCAGATAACCGTGCCCATGTGTTTGAGGCGATCTCTGTTTTCGGCGGATTCGACAATGCCGCCGCCCGTGGCGACCACCACGGACTCGCTTCCTTCGAGGTCTGCCAGGGCCTTCCGCTCCTCGCTCCTGAAAAGAGACCAGCCCCCGGCGGCTACCAGCTCCGCTACGGTGCGGCCGGTCCGTTCCCGGACCATGCTGTCGGTATCTCGAAACAGAATTTTCAGCCGCCTTCCCAGTTCACGACCCACTGCGGTTTTTCCACTGCAGCGGTAGCCGATAAGAATGATGGAGTTCACCGATACAGTCCCTCCAGGACCGTCCAGAAAGTGGGGAAGGATTTTCCGACGCAGTCCCCGTTTTCGATGATCATGTCTCCCGTTGCCAGTCCCGCCACGGCGAAGCTCATGGCCAGGCGATGGTCGTTATATGTCGAAACGGCCGCTCCCCGGGGCGATCCCCCCTCTATCACCAGACCGTCGGGAAGCTCCCGGACTCTGATTCCGGTTTTCGTCAACCCGGCGGCCATTGCCGCCAGGCGGTCACTTTCTTTGTAGCGGAGATGGGGCACATTGGCAATGATTGTCTGCCCGGGCCTGAAGGCGGCGAGGACCGCCAGGCCGGGCACCATGTCGGGCATGGATGACAGGTCCCAGGTCCGGGCTCCCCCGGCCAGGGGACGGCCCTCAACCTCTATGTACCCGTCACCGCGGGCCACACGACAGCCGAGATCCCGGAGAAGATCAAGAATTCCCAGGTCTCCCTGGCCGCTCCCGGCGCCGATGTTCGTGACCCGGACCCTGCCACGGCAGAGCGCCGCGGCGATAAAGAAGTATGACGCTCCCGAGGCATCTCCTTCCACCAGACAATCCCGGGCCCGGTAGTCCTGCCTCCCGGCAATCCGGAACCGCGGTCCTTCGTCACCTTCTTCTTCTTCGGCGCAAACCCCGAAGTGACTCATCACCTGGAGAGTCATGTCGATATACGGGCGGGAAAGAATCCGGCCCGCGAGTTCTATGGTCACCATCCCTGACGCCCGGGGGGCCGCCATAAACAGGGACGATACATACTGACTGCTTTCGCTGTCCCTGAAGACAACCTTGCCGCCGCCGATACCGCCGCCGTGGACAACAACGGGAAGGTAATCGTCGCTCCCGATGCTGTCACACCGGGCGCCCAGGATGTCCAGGGCGCGAAGCAGGGGCTTCATCGGGCGCTCCCGCAGGCGCCCATCGCCGTCTATGACGGTCGGACCCTCTGCCAGGGAGGCCAGGGAAAGAAGAAAACGCGCCCCCGTGCCGTTGTTGCCCATGAAGAGCGGTCGGCCGGCACCCGTCAGTCTCCCGCCGGTCCCGGTGATGATTGTCTCGTCACCGGCGGTTTCAATGCCCGCCCCGAGCGCCCGAAGGCCTTCGGAGAGAAGGTCCGTATCCTCTGACCGGAGACAGTGCCGGAGACGGGAGACTCCGCGCGCCAATGTCGCCGCGGCAAGGACGCGCTGGGTCCAGCTTTTTGAACCCGGCAGGACAAGCACGGCATCAAGGTTTTCTAATTTACTGATTTGTTTCATCTTCCAGCCTGTTTCTCACCGCGCGCCTCATAAGATCCAGGGGCGGTTCCTCCCCGGTCCAGAGAAGGAACTGTTCCGCCCCCTGGTGGACAAACATGTCGAGACCGCCGACGGCACGGCAGCCCTCTTCCCGGGCCTCTCCGACAAGCCGCGTCACCAGGGGCCTGTAGACGGCATCCAGACCCCACCGGAACCGTCCGAGCAGTTCCCTCGCAAGCGGTGTGGCATCCTCCTCACCGTACCGCATCCCCAGGGGCGTCGTGTTGATGAAGCAGTCCGCCCTGATGTCGTTGAGGCTGTCCATTGTTCTGGACATACAGGAAAATTCTGCTGCCAGATCCCGTGACGCCTCGTCGCGGCGGCTCACCACGATCGCCTCTCCGCCGCCCCGGAGAACGGCGTACAGGGCGGCCCGGGCGGTTCCCCCGGCGCCGAGAACAAGAAACACCGCGTCCCGCGGATCGCCCATGAGCTCACGGACTGTCCGGTCGATGCCCACCCAGTCCGTGTTCTCTCCCCGAAGGCGGTTCCCCCTCCTGACGATGGTGTTGACGGCACCGATGCGACGCGCGCCGTCGCTGACTTCATCCATGGCGGCGGCCATGGACACCTTGAGGGGTATGGTCACACCGGCGCCGCGGATGTCCCGCTTTTCCATGATCCTTATGGCTTCCCCCGCGTCGCTGACCTCCAGGGCATCATAGCGGGCCTCAATGCCGGTATGAAGAAAGGCGGTGTTGTGCATGAGCGGCGAAAGGCTCTGAGCCACGGGAGCGCCGAAAAGGGCATACCGTTTCATGTCAGTATCTCCTGAAAACGGCGGACCTCCTCTACCGTAAACTGGCCGGGAGCCGATTCACCGCCCCGTTCCAGGCTCGCGAAGGTAATGGCGGAGCCGAACAGCGGCGCCGCCAGCCGGCTGATTCGACCCCGTTCTCCCATGCAGAAGGCCGCCACCGGTAGTTTCCGTTTTCTCAACAGGCTGACAAGATTCAGGATGGTGATGTTATCTTCCATGGTCCGGGCCATGACAGCCAGTTTTGCCATGTGGGCGCCACGGTCAAAGGCCTTCCCGGCGATGGCCAGGAGTTCCTCCAGGGAGGGTGTTTTCTCGAAATCGTGAAAGGACAGAATCACCCGTGTCCCTGTCCGTCCTCCCCGGGCGCGGTTGACCAGGTCCTCGAGAAGGCCGGCATCGGTGCTCAGCTCAATGTCCGCGTAATCGGCGCCCAGGGCCATGGCCCGGTCGATGAGGTAACATCGCTCCCGTTCCGTCCCTTCAAAGCGTCCCCCTTCGGTTCGGCTCCGGTTTGTTACAAGGACCGGCCCCGCGACATTCGCCATGAGGCGGTCCAGGTCAAGTTCCCTGAAGGCATCGAGCCGCAGTTCCACCATGTCGGCCATGCTGAATGCCTGTCTCATCATCCCCAGGGCCTCTCCGGTGGTCGACGGTTCCAGGGACAGGCAGATCATGGGACGATCCCTCCCTCCCCTGCCGGATATGACCCGAGTACTTTCAGGAACGTACTTTCCCTGCCGAGTTCATCCAGGCAGACGGTGACCTGCTGCTGTGCGACATGACCGAGAAAATCCACGAAAAAGAGGTATTCCCAGGTACGCTCCCTGACGGGATGTGACACGATCCGTGTCAGATTGATTCCTTTTGAGGCAAAAGGCTCAAGCGACCGAAGGAGTGAACCCGGCTCATGACGGACGGTGAAAATGAGGGATGTCTTGTCGCGACCCGTACGTTGTGCCGGCGTGGTTCCCAGGATGATGAACCGGGTTATGTTCGCCCGGTGATCCTCGATGGCCGACGCGAGAACGGTCAAACCATAGAGGTCCGCGGCCTCACGGGAGGCGATAGCGGCCCCTGAGGGATCACGAAGAACCTTTCGTGCCGCCAGGGCGGTGCTCTCCTCTTCTCGCAGAGAGCATGACGGCATATGGTGCCTGATCCAGTTCCGGCACTGGGCCAGGGCCTGGGGGTGGGAGTAAATGGTCGTCACCTCCTCCGGTCGCGACGCCTTGGAGAGAAGACAGTGGCTCACGGGGAGGTATGTGTCTCCCACAATGTGCAGGGGCGTCGTAATGAGCCTGTCCAGCGTCATCTTCACGGAGCCCTCCAGAGAATTTTCCAGGGGGACCACGCCGCAGTCCGCCCTGCCCCGTTCGACCTCTTCGAAAACATCACAGACCGTTGCCTTCGGCTTCATGGCAGCGCTCGACCCGAAATGCCGCCGGGCGGCCTGGTGCGTGAAGGATGCCTCGGGACCCAGGCAGGCCACGGAAAACTCCTTTTGCAGATTCCTGGAGGCGGACACGATCTCTCCGAAGATAGCCTTCAGGGCCTCCGGGGGAAGAGGTCCCTTGCCGGCCTGCTCCACATGGGCGTATATGAGGCTCTCGCGGGCGGGGTCGTAAACGTCCATGCCCCGCGACCGCTTGTATTCGCCTATACCGGCGGCAAGGCGAGCCCGCTCGTTCAGAAGTCTGATGAGCTGACGGTCGGTTTCAAGAAGCCGCGACCGGAGGCTGTCCAGGTCTTTTTTTTTCATGCCTTCAGTTCTCCCAGGGCGTCTTCGATCAACCGGTCATCGACGGACCCGTTGATGAAGGGAACGCCGATCCTCGTGATCAGGACAAAGAGGAGCCTGTCTCCCTCCCGCTTCTTGTCGGCGCCGATCTTATTCACGATGTCCTTCGTGTCCATCGATGAGGGAACGGTCCGGTCAAGACCGAGGGAATCCAGGAGCCTGTCTATCCTCTCCCGGTCCGACCGGGCAAGGTGTCCTTTTTGTTCCGCGATTCGAGCTTCCACGGCCATACCGATGGAAACAGCCTGTCCGTGAGACAGGGCGAAACCGGAAAGGCCTTCCAGGGCATGGCCGATGGTGTGGCCGAAGTTGAGGATTCGCCGGATCCCCCGGTCATGTTCATCGATCTCAACGATTCCTTTTTTTATTGTACAGCATTGTGGAACTATTGTCTGCAGCACCTCCGGTTCCCGGGCCCGGATGGCGGAGGCATGTGTCTCCAGGTATTCGAAGAGCTCGAGATCATCGATAATACCGTACTTGACCACTTCCGCGAGCCCGTTCCTGTATTCCTCCCCGGGCAGCGTGTCCAGGAAGGCGAGATCTATGATCACCTGCCTGGGCTGGTAAAAGGATCCCAGCAGGTTCTTGCCTCCGACAAAATCGACACCGGTCTTACCGCCGATGCTGCTGTCCACCTGTCCGATGAGTGTCGTGGGAACTTGTATAAGGGGCACCGATCGCATGTAGATGGAGGCTGTGAAGCCGGCAAGGTCACCGGTAACACCGCCGCCCAGAGCCACCAGCGCGGTTGCCCTGTCGGCCCGGCGTTCGAGTAGTTGAGTCGCTATGGACAGAACCGTCTCCATGGTCTTTGACGCTTCCCCGGCGGGGAAGGACAGCAGTTCCGCCGGCATGCCCGAACGCGTCAGAAGGTTCACGAAGCGATCCCCGTGGAGGGCCGCCACCTGTGAGTCCGCGATCACGATCATCCTTCCGACACTGTCCATTCTCGCAATCTCCAGGCATGCCCGCTCGAGTATATCCCTTCCGATGAGTAGGTCGTAGGAGTCGTCATGACTCCGGGCAAGGGATACTTTGATTCGTTTCATTTCGGCACCCCGGAGGCGGACCGGATAAGTTCTTCGAGCCGCCGTATCTCATCCATGAACGCGTAGAACCGCTCCGGCTTGAGTGACTGCATACCGTCGGAAACGGCCTGTTCCGGCCGGGGATGCAGCTCCACCATGACACCGTCGGCCCCCACGGCCAGGGCCCCCCTGGACAGGGGCAGCACGTATTTCCAGGTTCCTGCCGCGTGGCTCGGATCGACGATGACGGGAAGATGGGTCAGCTCTTTCAGGACGGGAACGGCGCTGATGTCGAGCGTGTTCCGCGTGGCCGTTTCGAAGGTCCTGATTCCCCGCTCACAGAGAATGACTCCCCTGTTTCCAGCGGAAAGTATATATTCCGCCGACATGAGCAGCTCCTCAATGGTTGTCATCATTCCCCGTTTGAGGAACACGGGCTTCCTGCTCCGGCCCACTTTTTTGAGCAAGGCGAAGTTCTGGACATTACGGGCCCCGATCTGGATGATATCGGTATATTCTTCCACGATATCCACGTCCACGGGGTTCACCAGTTCGGTGATGACAGGCATGCCCACTGAATCACCGGCCTTCCTCAGAAGCTTCAGCCCCTCTTCCTCCATCCCCTGGAAACTGTAGGGCGAGGTACGGGGCTTGTAGGCACCACCCCGGAGTATGTTCGCACCTGCTTTCTTCACTATGTAGGCGCTTTCCATGATCTGCTCTTCGCTTTCGATAGAACAGGGACCGGCCATGACGATGAAGGACGGCCCGCCAATTTCAATGTCCCCCACGCGTACCATTGTATTGCCTTCACTAAACTCCCGGCCGGCCAGCTTGTAGGGCTTGAGAATGGGGATGGCCCGTTCAACTCCCGACAACTGTTCGATGATCGTGAGATGCTCCGGTATCCGGCGGTCACCCACGGCGCCGATAATGGTCCGTTCGACGCCCCGGGATGGATGGGCACGGTAACCCGCTGACTCGATCCATCCGATGGTATTGGATATCTGTTCCTCCGTGGCGGTTTTCTTCATGATGACAATCACTTCCTGCTCCTCCCGATATGAAATAAAAAAGGGCCCCGGCAGCGACCTTCGCTTCGACGCCAGAGCCCTGAAAACACAACGGCCATGGCGCGATCAGTCCGATCCTGCCATGGCCGTGTTTCTTATGTAGTGGAGTGTGTCACTTCCTCCCGACGGCGGGGCAGACCGGTGTACCGTAATAAAAATACCCGTAGGAGCTGAAAAATATGCCTGCCCGGTCGTACATTTCCATAGTGAAAATCCTCATCAATATAAAGACGGAGTCAACCACAAAAGAAAAGGCTTGTCAAGAACTTTTGGGAAACGTCCGGGTCCGCATATTTCTCCCTGACACTCACGCTTGGCTGCCGAATATGGCGGTGTTTGTCTGTTTCATTCAAAAAGAAAATGACAGCCGGCGCCGGCTGTGGTATCTGACAGGATATTCCGCTAGTCCCGGCTCGGCGATGAAGCCCCCGGCACCGGAAGCATCACTCTACCAGGAGCATCCATGAGCGTCCTCGATCGCTTTGCTCACGCCGCCGAACATCCCGGAAAGCTTGCTCTCGCCCTGAAAGCCCGGGGTATCCCGATTCTGGGCTATCCCTGCTCCTACACCCCGGAGGAGATTATTCACGCCGCCGGCGTCCATCCCTTCCGTCTCGGTGGTGCCGACAGCCCCTTTCTCCGGGCCGACGGGCATCTCCAGGCCTACTGTTGCTCCTTTGCAAGGGGTATCCTTGAGCAGGCACTCGGGGGTGATCTCGCCTTTCTTGACGGGGCCCTGTTCCCCCACACCTGCGACACCATGCAGCGCCTCTCGGACATCTGGAGGATGAACACGGACTTTCACTTCTTTGCCGACGTGGTACTCCCCCTGAAGTTTGACGGAACAAGCGCCCGGGACTATCTCGAAGACGTTTTGAGGCGATTCAGGGCGGACCTCGAAGCCTGGACGGGGCGGGAGATTTCCGGGGACTCCCTGCGCCGGTCTATCGATACCTTCAACGCCATCAGGAAACACCTGGAAGATATCTATCGGCTTCGGTCGGAGAATCCCGCTGTCGTTGCGGGAAACCGGTTGTCGGCCATCGTCAGAGGCTCCATGGTCATGGAAAGAAATGAACTGCCCCGCCTGTTGTCGGAGCTTGCAGGGGAAATCGCGGACGGCCGTCATCATGCGCCGGATATCGAGGACAATACGCGGCTGATCCTGTCGGGAAGTCTCTGTGATCATTCCGGTTTTTATTCCATACTCGAGGAATCGGGCGGCGTTGCCGTAGGAGACGATCTCTGTACGGGATCCCGATATTTCGGGGGAACCGTCGATACCTCGGGTGATCCCCTGGCCGCGATAGCCCGCCGCTATGCCGAACGGACCGTCTGCCCTGCAAAGCACCGCTCAACGGATGACCGGGCGGAGAGTCTCCTGAAGACGGTCCGGGACAACAACGCCCGGGGCGTCGTTTTTTTCCTGCTCAAGTTCTGCGACCCCCACGGCTTTGACTATCCCTGGCTCAAGAATTGTCTCGAAGAGCGCGGGATCCCCGCCATCCTCATAGAGGTGGAGGATCGGCTCCCGCCGGAAGGCCAGTTGAGAACCCGCCTGGAAACTTTTGTACAGATGATCTGAAACGGAACAAGGGAATCCTGAACGCATGACACCACCTGTCGAATCGCCGGAGAAAAAAGCTCCTCCCATCGCCATGAACAGCAGGATGAAGGAGATCATGACCCACTATTACATCGACGCCAAGACCGCCGGCGAGAGGGGAGTGCCGGTGGCCTGGATCACCAGCGGAGGACCGGTGGAACCCCTCATCGCCATGGACATCATACCCGTTTACCCCGAGAATCACGGTGCCATGATCGGCGCTTCAAAAATGGGCGCCGACCTCTGCGAACGGGCCGAAGCCATGGGCTACAGCGGCGATCTCTGCTCCTACGCCAGATCCGACATCGCCTGCGCAACCATTAACGGAGGCCCCATTGGAGGACTCCCCCGGCCGGACATGCTCATCGCCTGCAACAACATCTGCGGAACCGTCGTGAAGTGGTACGAAACCCTGTCCCGCTATTTCGACGTCCCCCTGTTCATATTCGACACACCCATATGCCACACCGACTACCATGAGGAGTCAAAACGATACGTCACGCGGCAGGTGTCGGAATATATCGAGTTTCTGGAGCGGGCTTCCGGACGGAAACTCGATCGCGATACCATGACGGAGGTGGGCGGACGTTCGCTGGAAGCGCAACGCCTCTGGCAGAGCGTACTGGACACGGCCGCGGCACGGCCCTCTCCCATGACGGCCTTTGACGGTTTTTACCACCTGGCCCTTATCGTGACCCTGCGGGGAACCCAGGTGGCCGTTGACTACTACCGTGACCTGCTCGCCGAAATGAAGAACCGCGTAGCGGAAGGAATCGGGGCTGTTCCCAATGAGCGGTACCGGCTCATGTGGGACAATCTTCCCATCTGGTACCGCCTGAAATGGCTTTCGAAGAAATTTGCCGCCCATGACGCGGCGCTGGTGGCCGACACCTACACCACGGCCTGGTGCCGCTCGGTCCGGTTCATAGACGAACAGGATTTCCTGGGCTCCATAGCCGAAGGATATACCAGGATATATCTGAATCTCGGCGTCGACCGGATGGCGGACGCCGTCGTCGAGATGGCGGAAAAATACTCCGTCCACGGACTGGTCATGCACTCGAACAGAAGCTGCAAGCCCTATTCCTTCGGCCAGTATGACATCGAGAGGACGGTCCGGGACCGCTTGGGCATTCCCTGCCTTCTTATCGAATCGCACATGGTGGACGAACGGAGTTTTTCGGAAGCCCAGACGGAAACCAGGATAGACGCGTTTATGGAAGTTGTCAGACAGCAGTATGGTTGATGAACTCGTAAAACGTCCGAAAAACATCTGATAGAGGACGGCTTTGTAAAAAGCTCCTTGAGGCACGGCGCACGCATCCTTAAGGAATGAGGCGTGCTGTGAGGTACGCCTCAGTGACGGAGGCCGGAGCGCAATCGAGCATCCGGCTCTCGTACCGGAGGCATGCCTCCGGTACCATTTCACGAAGCCGTCATGGTTGAAGGAGAGAGGCGACTGTGACCATCTGCGCGGCGGGAATCGACGTTGGATCCATTACCACCAAGGCGGCCGTCATCAGCACGGAGGGTCTCCTGGGAACGGCGATTGTTTTTACGGGATACAACACCGCCGACGCCGCTCAACGGGTCTTCGACAGGGTGCTTCTGGATTGTTCCCTCGTCCCGTCGGATATCGCGGCCGTCGTCTCCACGGGCTACGGCCGCAACAGCGTTTCCTTCACCGGGAAGGCAATAACGGAGATCATCTGCCACGGTACCGGCGCACATTATCTCAATCCGGCCATCCGTTCCGTCGTCGATGTGGGAGGACAGGACAGTAAGGCGCTGATTCTCAACGGAGAAGGACGCACCACGGACTTTGCCATGAATGACAAGTGCGCCGCCGGTACGGGCCGTTTCCTGGAGGTCATGGCCCGGGCACTGGAGGTCGATCTGGACGATTTCGGACTGCTTTCACTCCAGTCGGCGGAGCCTTCCCGTATCAGCAGCATCTGCACCGTGTTCGCCGAATCTGAAGTTATATCGCTTATCTCCGGGGGCGAAAAAAGGGAGGACATCATCGCCGGCATCCATGAATCCGCGGCGGCCCGGGTGGCGGCCCTGGCCCATCGTGTGGGCGTCCGCCCGCCTCTCATGATGACCGGGGGGGTCGCGCGGAATGCGGGAATCGTGGCGGCCCTGGAGCGAAAACTGGACATGGCCGTGGAGGTTTCTCCCCGGGCCCAGCTGGCGGGCGCCATCGGAGCGGCGGTGCTTGCCCTGAAGAACGTGATGGAATAACGGCACCCCGGACGGGCGAACCGGGGCATGCGGACGTTCCTTCGCCACACACTACAACGCTACAACCCTTGCAACACCATCGATCGTGCCCTTTCGACCGCTCTCCGCCTCACCTCGACGGCCACTCTCCGTTATTTCAACCGCTTCCCACCGTCATTTCGACCGTCCCTCGCCGTCGGTCAGACCGCCCAGTACCGTTAGTCCAAACGCCCCTTGCCGTCGGTCAGACCGTCCATTGCCGCGTTAGTCCGACCGCCCATTACCGTCATTTCGACCGAAGGGAGAAATCTTTCACAGTAACGTCGGAAAAGAAAGATTTCTCGTCGCTTCGCTCCTCGAAATGACGGAATATAAACGCTCATCGAAATAACAGGATATAAACGCTCATCGAAATGACGGGTTTTAAGCTCTCCCCACGATGACGGGACTTGAACGCTCATCGAAATGACAGGGCATTGAATAGTCTTCGGAATGACGGAACTCAAGGCCTCTCACGTTGCCCGAGAAGCTCCTCCGGTGTAAAGGTCACCACCTCATCGATGGTGGCGACGCCGCTGAACAGCATCGCCAGCCGGTCCACGCCCAGGGCGATGCCCGCCGACTCGGGCATATGGGAAAGCGAGGCGAGGAACCGCCGGGGTTCGGGGTAAGCGTCCTGTCCCCGTTCTTTTCTCGCATGTTGCTCCTCCTCGAAGCGTCGCCGCTGTTCCCCGGCATCGTTCAGTTCCGAAAAGCCGTTGGCGAGTTCTATCCCGTCGAGATAGAGCTCGCATCGCTCCGTCAGGGTTCCGTCGCCGTCTTTTCTTCGTGCCAGCGAACCCAGCGACACCGGGTAGTCATAGAGAAAGGTCGGCCTGTCCCGGCCAAGGTTCGGTTCAATCTCCCCGGTGAGAACCTCCTCGAAACAGTCGCGGTCCAGGCACTCCCGGAGGGACAATGAGCCATAACGGCGAAAGGCATCCGACAGATCCAGGCGCTCCCAGGGTTTTTCCAGAGAGAGGGTCCGCCCGTCCCGGAGCGGTATTCCTTCGTTCATGCCGAGCCGGCGGGCTGTGTAGATGATGAGATCTTCGCACCGGTCCATGAGGCCGCGGTAGTCGGCCCCGGCCTCGTACCATTCAAGCATGGTAAATTCGGGGAGATGCAGCCCGCCCCGTTCACCCCGACGAAAACATTTCGATATCTGAAACAGGCGTGAATAACCGGCCGCCAGAAGCCGCTTCATGCAGAGTTCCGGTGATGTCTGAAGGAAGTACTTACCCGAGCGAACGGCGTCGATGTGGGATTCGGGGGCCAATTCGGGAACGCGCAGGGGAGTTTCAACTTCCAGGAATTCACTGGTGACAAAAAAGAGGCGGATGGTCTGGATCATGGCGGCCCGGATTCGCAGTGCCCGCTCCTTCTTCGCCAGGCGCCATCGTTCATCCATCGGGCAGGTCATTCCTTGACGCGGGTGACGTATTCTCCCGTTCTTGTATCGATCCTGATTTTTTCGCCCTCCTCAACAAAGGGGGGCACCTGGAGCTGGTACCCCGTCTCCACGGTCGCGGGCTTTGAATTCCCCGCCGCCGTGTCGCCCCTTACCCAGGGGTCCGCCTTTGTCACCAGGAGATCCACGAAGTTGGGAAGGGTGATTCCCAGTGGTTTTTCTCCGAAGAACAGAACATCCGCGTCGATATTTTCCACCATGAACTGCGCCGCGTCCCCCACCTGTTCAAGAGAGAGAAACACCTGTTCATAGTTTTCCGTATCCATAAAACAGTATTTGTTTTCTTCACGGTACAGGAACTGCATCTTTTTTTCCACCAGATGGGCGGGTTCGAAGGTGTCCACTGACCGGAAGGTCCGTTCAAACTGGGAACCCGTAACCATGTTTTTCAGTTTGCACCGATACAGCGCCTGGCCCTTCCCCGGTTTGACAAACTGAAAATCCGTAACGATATAGGGCTCGCCGTCGATCTGGATTTTGAGGTTCTTTCTGAGGTCGCTCGCCTCGTACATAGGCTGTACTCTCCCCTGTCTATACTACCCCTCCAGCCGGCGGATGCCGGCCGGGAACGGCACCGTGCCACACTCCGCTGTTTCCCCGGACAGAACGGACCCTCGGCACCCCCTGCGATGGGGTGGGACCGTTGAAGTGTGTCATCTCGAGAAGCACTCCGGGCGCCGTCATTTCGAGGAACGTTCAAAACCCCGTCATTTCGAGGAACGCTTATATCCCTTCATTCCGAGGAGCGTTTATATTCCGTCATTTCGAGGAGCGAAGCGACGAGAAATCTTTCTTTTCCGACGTCCCTGCGGAAGATTTCTCCCTTCGGTCGGAATGACGGCAAGGAGCGGTCGAAATGACGCACCGGACAGTCTTTCAAGGATCCCGGGTCATGCCCCCGGGGATTCTCTTGTTGCACGGTACCAAGAGCAGGACTCCTTGTAGTGCATTTGCTCCGTCAAGTCAAAACAATTGTATCCCTCGCCGCAGAAGTACCTCCCGACCGGGGGGAAAAGCCCCGACGAGCTTTTTTGTTGACTAACGACGTCTTTCTGATACAAGTGGGAGCTCGTCGCAGGGGGCTTCGACCCCCGCGCACCTCCTTCGACAGAACAGTACGAGAATAGGCGCAATGAACCTGGACAGACTTTTTTACCCCCGAAGCGTGGCCGTCATAGGAGCGTCGGCTGGTTCCGGCGGCGGCAGAATACCCTACCTTCAAGTTCTTCAGCTCACGGGATACCAGGGATCCCTGTACCCCGTCAATCCCAAGTACAAGGAGATAAGCTGCCTGCCCGTCTATTCATCCATCGACGAACTTCCCGACGGTGTCGATCTGACTATCGTCGCCACGCCGATTCACCAATCCCTTGACATCCTGCGGTCCGCGGTCCGCAAAAAGTTCAAGTTCATTCACTTCTTTACATCCGGCTTCGGAGAGACGGGAAACCGGAAGCTCGAGGATGAGTTGGTTGCCGAAGCCCGGCGTGGGGGCGTCCGCATTATCGGCCCCAATTGTATCGGAGTCCACTGCACGGAATCACGGCTTTCATTCGGCCACATGCCCCAGGAAACTTCTCCTGGATCGGTTGCATTCCTGGCGCAATCGGGAGGGATAACATCCAGCTTCATGAGCATGGCCCTGGCAAGAAAAACCTGGATTAACAAAGTGGTGTCCTACGGAAACCAAGCCGACCTGACCGTGGAGGATTACATCGAATACTTCGCCCAGGACCCCGGCATCAAGCTTATCGCCTGCTATATCGAGGATATAAAAAACCACTCGCGGTTCCTGTCCGTTCTTCGCCGGACAACGGCCACAAAGCCGGTCATTATTCTCAAGGGCGGAACGACCGATCATGGATCGAAGGCCGCTGCCAGCCACACGGGCGCCATGGCCTCCAATAACACTATCTGGGCCGCGGCTGCCCGTCAGCACGGCGCCATACTGGTAGACAATCTCGAACGCATGATGAGCCTGGTCATGCTGGGAACGACGGACCGGGTCCCAGCGGGCAATCGGGTCGGGTTTCTGGGGGCCGGTGGTGGGGTCGCGGTACTTTTTGCCGACATGGCGATTAACGCCGGCCTGCTCATGCCCGAATTGCAGGCAAAAACACAGGAGCGGATCCTCGAAAGAATTCGGGACGTCAACACGTCCACCACGAACCCTGTCGATCTGGGCGCCTTCGGTTTTGACCTGGCCATCATGTCCCATACCATGAAAGCCCTCGACGACGATGAGGAAATCGATATTATCATCCCTTATTTTTCAGTTGATTACATCGCCCAAGCCGAAGCCATCCTCAATGTCACCAACAGCGAAAAGACGATCCTTGAAATGGCCGGGGATATAAAAAAGCCCGTTATTCCCATACTGATGCGTTTTACCGACGACAATCTCGACATCGAGCGGATCCGGATATCGACCTACTCAACCCTGCGAGAGGCGGGATTCCCCGTGTTCCCCAACATTCAGGAGGCGGTTTATACCCTGCGGAGTTTTTTCTGGTGGCTTGACCGGCGGGAGAATATCCGATAGTATTCACGGTTATCGCTATCGGTCCGGCAGGAATCGCGGCCATCCATGAACAAAGCTGCAGAAGGATTCAATGAAAGATCTTGACCCCTCACGGATCGGAATCATCGGCCCGGGCAGGCTCGGCACCGCCTTCGCCTACAAGTTCGGTCGCGACGGCAAAAAAATCCAGATATACCATCACGACATAGAACTCTGCCGCGCCATCAACAGGGACCACCTCAACCCGAGGCATTTCACTGAAAGTCTTGCCGACATACTGGGCGGACTGGATGCCGTTCCCCGTCTCTCGGATGACGTGACGGCCACGAATGATCTTGAGGAGTTCGTGCAGACCAACGACTACATTCTCCTGTCCGTCACGATGAACCGCCTTCCGGAGTTGATGAATTACCTGCGTCCCCTCATAGCCCGGAAAGAAGGCGGGACCTGCCTCATATCGCCCATCAAGGGACTGGCTTCGGACGAAAAGACGAGGGAACTCATTACACCCTCACAACTTATCCACAGCCGTCTGGCCGATCTGAAACAAAAATATGTGCTGGTCTCCGTCGGCGGCCCTTTCTTCGATGTGGATATCGCTCTCGGAAACCCCACCTGCCTGTCGGTGGCCGGCGGGAAACACGCGGCCATCACCGTCATGCGACTACTTAAGGTGAACCGGCGCGAACTGAACGCCTATTACAACTATGACTCCGTGGGCATCGAGGCATGCGGCGCGCTGAAAAACGTGGTGGCCAATCTCAAGGGCGCCACGGATCAACTCGATATGGGACGCTCCATCGGCGGAACGATTTTCGCCCGGGCAGGAGTTGAGATCAGGTCGTTGACAAAGCTTCTGGGGGGAAGTTTTCAGGCTTTCCACAGCCAGGCAGGCGTGGGAGACCTGTACATAACGGTTTCTTCCCTTGCCAGCAAAAATTATCGCTACGGGAAGTATTTCTATGAATTCTACACGGGGAATCCTATCGAAACGAGTCTCGCCGCTCTCAAGAAAATCGACGGCACCCCCGAAGGTCCCAACACCATCCGGAACGTTCACCGCTACCTGGAAAAAAAGAATATGTACAGCCCGATTTTCCGCTCTGCCTACGCGATATTCAACGAAGGGGACAGTAAGGAAGCCATCAGGGAACAGATCATCGAGGCGTGCCAGTTCGACCGCCGTACCAGGGAATACATAGGTCCCTTTTCCCGGGCACTGTACCGCGTCATCCCGAACCTGTGGTACCGGAGAGAAAGCGGATTCCTCTCCAGGATCATCTTGTGACCAGCCGGTCCTCGATTTCCTTCAGGTCCGCCTCGTAGATCGCCAGGCGTTCGAGGTCCCCCGTAAAAGCCATGTCCCGTGAAATCGCCTTCAGATGCACCGCGATGTCGATTCCCAGAGAATTTTTCATCTTCCGGTCCGCGAGATCGACCATGAACAGTGAATAGCAGCGGACAAGGAAGGCCGTTTTTGAATCCCGCCGCGCCAGGTATGACCGCCCGCCAAGAGTGGCAAGGAAAAACCCTCCATAGTGGTACAGGGCCTCGAGTGACGTCTTCGCCTCCGGCTCCGGCTGTTCCATGTCGAGGATCAGCCACCGGTACACAAGGGCGGCAAGAACTTCCGTTTTGTCCCGTTCCCGCGCAAGAATTTCCGCCGCCAGCAGGGTATCGTTTTTCCCAAGAACCCGGAAGAAATGATACAGGTTCGCCGCGAGGCGGGTCATGTCCTGTGTCTCGCCCATAACGAGAGGCGGCGCCTCCGAGAGTCTGCCGATGGCCGACAGGAACCGGGCACGGGTGCCCTCGGTGACGGCGTATTTTCCGACATAGTCCTGTTCGTCGAGGTACTCGCAGAAGCTCTTGAGCTGGTTCGAGTAATGGAGATACTCGCTCCGGGCGGATTCACCGTCGTCATGGACGGCAGGCGTTTCTTGAGGGATCGCCTGGTCCTGATCCCGATCCTTTCGTAACTCTCCGCGGACAAGGGGCTCCTCTTGGCGGGTCTGAACTCCCGCGGGGATAGTTTTGTCTTCCTCAAGGTAGAAAAACAGGCCTGCCGCCACAAGAATACCGGCAGCAACGATCAGAACCACGATAGCTGTCTTTTTCTTCATTGTTCCTCACTCCCCTGCCGACCGTCCCGGTACCAGTTGTCGTCCGCCAGTTGCATGAGCGTCGTGATTATCATGTCGGGACGGGCGCCTCGACACAGGTCTTCATGTTCCCTGAGGTTCAGTGAACGGGCATCGCCTGCAAAGAGTACCGTCTGAAAGCCCGCCTCGCCGGCGGGAAGGATGTCTTTGAGCATGTCATTGCCTATAAACAGCACCTCCCGGGGCACAATTCCCTCGCCCTTCAGGATTCCGGCGGCGGCCCTGAACGCCTTCGGAGAGGGTTTCCCGTAGCCCATCTCGTAGGAGAAAAATATCAGGTCCTTTCTGAACCCGAGTTCTTCGGGACCGGCTCCCAGGTACGACGAAAAAAGGATGGGTGTGTAGAATTGCGCGTTTGATATGATCCCCATGGTCAGTCCCCGCTTCTTCAGGAAGGAAAGAAGATCAGCCAGGCCGGGCATGGGGAAGACGGGATTGACGATGAGTTCAAACTCAAGGGCGAACCGTCGAATCACGTTGCAATCGTCCGTTTCCAGGACATCCCCCCATATGTCTTCTATGACCACCTCGGGCGCCTCGATCCCCTGACGGACCTGGCGATCTTTTTCCTGCTCGATGTGATCAAAAAACCGGTTCACCATGACCCGAACCGGCAGTGACAGGCCGTGACGCCGGCGAAGGCCGTCAAGCTCGCCGGTCCGTGCCTCGGCCTCCTCCCGCGCGCCTCCTATATCGCCGGCCCTGCTGACGAAGAGTGTTCCATAGACATCAAACAGCAGCGCCCTGACCGGAAACTTCGGTGAACCTTTCGGCTCGAGCGGTGTCGGAACGGGATCGACCGGTTGTGAATAGCGCTGAACCAGTTTTTCGTGCGTCGTGAATTGTTGCGTCATACCGTCACGCGTCTTTCAGCTGTCGTCTCTCACCTGGCGGCGCCTCGATCGCCGCCGTTTCACGCTTCCGAGACCCCGGCGGAGCTTCCGGAAGGCTGCCCGTGAGGATTTTTTAAAAAACATGTCCTTCCCCCGCCGTGAGGGATCAGCTCTTCGGCGTATGGCATTACATCATCCACGGGTCGCAAAGGCCTGTCAAACAAAAAGTGCACTATTGGTCCGCCGCGACGGGAACCCGGCACGTTTTCCAATTGATGGATCGGGTCCGTTGTGGTAGAGACGATCCATGTTTGACGACTTCGTACAATGGTACCGGAGGCATGCCTCCGGCGTTGTAAATAACCGGATGCTTGATTGCGCTCCGGCCTTCGTCACTGCGGCGTACCTCACAACACGCCTCATTCCTCGGGATGAGCACGCCGTGCCTCAAGGAGCTTTGTACAAAGCCGTCCTCTATCAGACGTTTTTCCACTTTTTACGAGTTCATCATGTTTAATGTAGGGCTCACAGGCGGCATCGGGACGGGAAAATCGACGGTAGCCCTGTTGTTCGAGAAATACGGCGCCCGCATGATTGATTTCGACCTGCTCGCGCACCGGGTCCAGGAGTCGGGCACACCGGTATGGCATGACATCGTTGCCCACTTCGGCACGGAGATTCTCGATGAAGGCGGCCGAATAGACCGCAGGAAACTGGGTGCCGTCGTCTTTGCCGACACGTCGCGGCTCGAGCGTCTGAACAGCATTATCCACCCCGTCCTGTTCGATGAATGGCTCAACCTGCTTCGGACAATAGAAAACGAGGAGCCCGATGCCATCGTAGTGTCGGAAATACCCCTTCTGATCGAGGGCGGGTGGCACAGCCTTTTCGATGTAACGGTTCTTGTGTGGGCTTCGCCGGAGCGGCAGATCGAACGGGTCATGGCTCGAAACGCTCTGACCCGGAAGGAGGCGGAAGACCGCCTGGCGGCCCAGATGAACATCAACGACAAAATTCCCCTCGTTGATCATGTCATCGACAATGACGGGGATTTCGACAGAACACAACGAGAATTTGAACGTGTCTGGAATGTCATCGTATCACTGAAGGAGGCCCGCAATGATTGAATCCAATGTAAAAACAAGCTTCAGCTCAACTGTTTCCAGCCCCCGCATCGATCCTTCCAGCTATGTACACCCCCTGGCGGCTGTTATCGGAAACGTGGAACTGGGCAAGAACATCATGGTGGCCCCCGGGGCTGCGGTCCGGGGGGATGAGGGTCAACCGCTCTACGTGGGCGATGACTCGAACATCCAGGATGGTGTGGTTATTCATGCCCTGGAAACGGAAATGGATGAACGTCCCATCGAAGCGAACCTCATCGAGATCGAGGGCAGACACTATGCCGTCCACGTCGGTCGTTCAGTATCGTTGGCCCACCAGGTCCAGATTCACGGGCCTGCCGCCGTGGGAGACAACAGTTTCATAGGGATGAAAAGCCTTGTTTTCAGGGCCCGTGTCGGCAGAGGCTGCGTGATCGAGCCCGGCGCCATCATCATGGGAGTCAGCGTTCCCGATGGCCGCTATGTTCCCGCCGGGATGGTCCTCCGGGACCAGAAGGAGGCCGATGCCCTGCCGGTCATCACGGATGACTATCCCTTGAAAAATCTGAACCCGGGCGTGATTCATGTGAACACGGAGCTTGCCCGGGAATATGTAAAGAGGAGAAATCTTTCACGATGACGATAGCAGGGAAAGTTTTCTCGTCGCTTCGCTCCTCGAAATGACGAGGCTTGTGGTGCCCCCCGGAATGAGGGCTCCTTGAAGGCGCCTCGAAATGACATGATTCAGGGATCCGTACTACCGGTCGAGCCGCCCGGATCATTGCCGGAGGACCCTCAGGAACGCCCCGCGATCTGGGCCATGGTCTCTCTGAAAACGTGGTAGAAAGCCCTGTTGTCGGCAACGCCCCGCTTTATGATGGTACCGATATCTCCCATGTTCTCGCTGTTGATGGTGATGTTGACGCTCCGGTTAAAAGCGGTCATGTCATCGAGGGTTCGAAAACGGGTACCGACCAGGGCAACGAATATTTTTCTTCTCACCTGCATGTTGAGCTCCGCCAGGTAGGCAAGCACCGCGTTCGCGTCCGGATCCGGGCTGTCAAAGGTTTCGTTGATAATGACAACATTAAAGGTGTGGTAGCGCATCTGTTTAAGCGCTTCCTGTGCCGTGGCGGCCGCCCGAACGAGGTAGCCCGATTCCTGTAATTGCGCCTGAGCCTTTGATTTCAGGGGCTCGTCGGGCTCACAGAGCAACGCCGTCTGTTGCCCCTCTTCGATAAAATCGAAGGGCTTGTCGGCGGCGTCATAGTCCTGGGATGTCAGTTCATCAAGTAGGGTCTGCTGGTCGCTCATGGCCTTCTCCTTCTCCCGTGGATCTTACCACTTTCTGTTGCCCCGTCCGTAATCCCTGTCGACTGTCAGGCCTTCTATACCCGTTGTCGCCTCGCCCCGTTTCGCCTTGATCGCGTCGATTCCCCTGCTGACGACGCCTCTTGTCGTGGCGTACGCCAGGGCTGTTTCTTCTGTGATGTTGTCCTCCTCGAAAAGGCGAATGATGTAGTCGTCGAAGGTAATCATTCCAAAGGCCCTGCCGGCCTCGATAATCTCGCGGAAGGTCTTTCCTTCCGATTCCCCGTGCAGTATGGTGTCCTTCACCCGGAGATTGGATCCCATGATTTCGAAGGCCGCGACCCGACCTCCGCCTTTCCTGGGAAGCAGTCGCTGGCATACGATCCAGCGCACTGTGTCGGCAAGCCTGATGCGGATCTGGTTCTCTTCTTCCGTGGAAAACATACCCAGAATCCTGTTAATGGTCTGTCCCGCGTCAACCGTGTGGAGGGTGCTGAGAACCAGGTGCCCCGTCTCCGCCGCGCCGAGACCGATTTCAACGGTTTCCCGGTCGCGCATTTCACCCACCAGGATAACCTTGGGCGCCTGCCGGAGAGCCGCCCTCAGGCCGTTGGCAAAACTGTCGAAATCGGTGCCCAACTCCCGCTGGTTGAATGTGGCTTGCTTGCTTTCATGCTGGAATTCCACGGGATCCTCGAGTGTAATGATGTGTATGGACTTCTCCTCGTTGAAATCGTTGAGAAGCGCCGCCAGCGATGTCGACTTTCCGCTTCCCGTGGCCCCCGTCACCAGAATAAAACCGTTCCTTTCCTGTGACATCTTTTCAAAGGCATCGGGAAGGTTCAACTGTTGACGCGTGGGAATTTGGGTTTCAAGTTTCCGCAATACAATCGAGTAGTTACCCCTCTGAGAAAAAATATTGACCCTGAACCGGGCCTTTCCCGGTAGTCCGTAGGAGGAATCGCATGAACCCTGTTTGATCAGGAACTCCGTGAGCCGCCGATCCTGGTTGATCAGGTTGAGGGCCATGATTTCCGTCTGAAAAGGAGTGAGCTTCCTGAATTCGGGGTCCATGTCCACGGCGATAAGTTCACCGTGACTTTCCACCTGGAAAGGTTTCCCCACGGTAATGTTCAGGTCGGACACGCTTTTCCGGGAATCAAGCATCTTGTTGAGTATGTAGTCTATTTCCTGTTTTTTCATGACCTGCACCTCTCATCGCTGGTCCGTGGGCATCTCGTGCCGTGTGACGCTCAAACCTCCGTAAAGTCAGTGGGCGGCGTTTTCAGAAAAGGCCTGAACCTGGCCTTGTCGTTGGACTTGGTGTAGGCTTCATCGGCGCTGATCCAGCCCTTTTGAAGAAGCTCGAAGATGGCGTCGTCCAGCATCAGCATACCGTATTTCCGGCCCGTCTGAATCATGGAGGGAATCTGGAAGGTCTTCGACTCCCGTATGAGGTTTCGGACTGCCGGAGTGGCGATGAGAATTTCCATAGCGGCGACCCGGCCTTTCTTGTCGATGCGTCTGAAAAGCACCTGGGCGATGACGGCCCGTATGCCGTCGGCCAGGGTGGACCGTATCTGGGCCTGCTGATTCGCCGGGAACACTTCGATAACACGGTCCAGAGTTTTGGCGGCACTCGTCGTGTGCAGGGTACCGAAAACCAGGTGCCCTGTGGAAGCAGCTTCAACGGCCAGCGAGATAGTCTCCAGGTCTCTCATTTCACCGACCAGGATGATGTCGGGATCCTCGCGAAGAGCGCCTCTGAGGGCAGCGGAGAAGGACTTGGTGTGAACGCCCACTTCCCGATGATTCACAATGCAGTTCTTGCTCTGGTGAACGAATTCTATAGGATCCTCAATGGTGATGATGTGATCCTTCCTCGTCCTGTTCACCTCATCTATAATGGCCGCCAGGGTCGTGGATTTTCCACTGCCCGTGGGTCCCGTTACCAGAACCAGCCCCCGGGGCAGGGAGGCGAGCTTCTTGATGACCGGGGGAAGGCCCAGTTGATCGGCGGTCATGATTGTGCTGGGAATTTCCCGAAAGACGGCGCCGATGCCGTATTTCTGTTGAAAAAAGTTGGCCCGGTAACGGGCAAGCTCCGGTATTTCATAGGCAAAATCGATATCTCCCGTTTCCTCGAACTGTTTTATCTTGTGTTCCGGCGTGATTTCGTAGAGCAGTGCCTTCAGGGAATCGTTTTCAAGCACATTGTACTTGATGCGCTCCATCTCTCCTCGAATGCGTATCACCGGCTGCTGCCCCGATACCAGATGAAGGTCGGAAGCTCCCTGTTCATTCATGAGCTTGAAAAAAGCGTCAATCTGTGCCATGGTGGGTCTCCTGTCTCTTGATTACTGTGGAAAAACGGTGGTTTGACTTGTTTCCCCTAATTCATTATACTGCGTCCGCCGGAGGAAACGCGGGTGGCGGTGAATGTGCCTTGACTATAGAAAATCGGCAGTGAATTTGTCAAGAACCAAGACATGACGGCTTCGTAAAAAGAACCGGCTGCGGCGTTGCGAAGCCGCCATGAATCTCACATTTTTCGAAGCCGGCAGGCCGTGACGGGAATTAAAGCGACGAAACGGGGAGGTTCTGATCGCTCATGGAAGGCATCCTCTTCAGCGGCACTGACAGGGAAGTCATCAAAAACCAGGGCATGACCGAAGAAGAGGTACTGCGGCAGATTAAACGTCTGAAACGGGGGCCCCGGCCCCTTTCGCTTAACAGACCCTGTTCTCCGGGGGACGGAATACTGACGATCGGAGACTCCTCTTTCAAGGCCCTGACAGACGCATACAACGAGGCCTGCTCACGGGGACGGGTCATGAAGTTTATTCCCGCCTCGGGAGCGGCCAGCAGGATGTTCGAGAACTGGTTCCGCCTGCTCTCCGGCGACGATGGGGAAGAGAAACGACGATTCATGGAAGAGCTTCCACGGTACCCCTTTTACAGGGCTCTCGAGGCGGCCATGAAAGAGTCTCTCCGGGAGGAACCCTCCGGCGGCGACGGGTGCAGCCGGGCACTCGATTTCATCCTCACCCGCCGGGGGCTCTCCTACGGCGAGTTGCCCAAAGCACTCATCATTTTTCATGATTACGGTGATGAGTTCCGCACGGCCCTGGAGGAACAGATGGTGGAGGCGGCCCTTCACACGGCCGACGATCACGGCCTGTGCCGACTTCACCTGACCCTGTCACCGGAACACCTCCGGACCGTCGGGGACCATCTGGACCGGATACTCGCCCGGCTTCAGAGGCGATTACAGCTGTCTTTCCAGGTTGACCTCTCCGTTCAGCATCCCTCCACGGACACCATCGCCCTGACCATGGATAACGAACTTTTCAGGGACGATTCGGGTTCCCTGATCTTCCGTCCCGGGGGACACGGGGCACTGCTTAAAAACCTGAACGAACTTGACGGTGATATCGTATACATCAAGAACATCGACAACATAACACCCGACCGCATCAAAACCGAAACGGTGATCTGGAAGAAACTCCTGGGCGGGTATCTGCTTGTCCTCCAGAAACAGGCCGCTTCATACCTGGACATGCTCGATGGTGGGGAGTGGAGCCCTTCGGACCTTGCACGCATGGAGGATTTTTGCCGGCTCGAGCTGTCCCTCAGACCCCCGGCCGCCTTTGACGGATTCACCGCGGAAGAAAAAGCGGACTACTTGTTCTGCAAACTGGACCGTCCCTTCCGGATCTGCGGCATGGTGAAAAATGAAGGGGAACCCGGTGGAGGACCCTTCTGGGTTAACGGAAACGACGGCTCTCAGTCTCTCCAGGTGGTGGAGAAAAACCAGATCGACACCGGCTCCGAAGAGCAGGTATCCATCTGGAATGCCGCGACGCACTTCAATCCCGTCGATCTTGTCTGCGGTCTCAGGGATTACCGGGGAAATCCCTTCGATCTGTACGGCTTCAGCGATGGCGAATCTTTCATGGTTTCGGAGAAATCCCACCAGGGACGTTCCTTGAAGGCCTGTGAGCATCCCGGCCTCTGGAACGGAGCCATGGCCTGCTGGAACACGGTGTTCGTGGAGGTTCCCCTGTCCACTTTCGCCCCCGTCAAGACCGTCGAGGATCTTCTCAGGCCCGAACATCGTGCCTGAGGGGTGAACCAGGCCTCATCGGCCCGTCGGTACCGGGTGATAGTCCACCGCCACGGTCTGCCCCTTCACCTTACCGGAACGGGCCGTTCTATCATCAGGGAACGTACCTGTTCCCGCCGTGCCGCCCGCGTCATAATGCTTCGCGTCATCCCCCGGCGGCTCACCACCGCCTCAACAGGGATATCATCGGGCGCGTCACTGTAGAAGGCACAGATCGCGGCGGCCGCTCGGGTGGTCTTCCCGTCGCCGCCACCGGGAATGATTACCAGGGGCCCAGGAACACCGGGGATATTCACGATGCTGTCGCCCGGTTCGGCAAGCCGTTCTATCATCTCGTTTTCAGACTTGTTTCTCCCAACGACAATCTTCACGTCGTCGCCGATTCTCAGGTGTCTCCCAACCTTGAGAAGTTCGATGTTCCTGATGGACGGGTGTTCTTCCCTGTCGAAAAGATCTCTCAGCCTGTGGGAAAAGACGGGGTCCGTGAGGAGACATCCGCCTGCCGGGTTTGAATAGGATGACAGGTCATAGTGTTTCGCCAGGGCTATCTGGCGTTTCCGGCCCCTGCCCCGGATATCGAGCAGGCGCTTCCGGTCCACTTTCCCCTTGATTTCAGGAATGGTTTCAGGCAAAAGCAACGCGCTCAGGGGCCGCAGTATGTACCCTTCGAGCCCCGACAATTTTGCAACAAGCCTGAGCGATTGGCCGGTCTGCGACTTGGAACGCTGCCCCAGGACCTCCCCTGTAAACAGAAAGTCCGCTTCCTCTCCCGCCATAAGCCCGCCGGCCATTTCAAGCATCAGGGCATGACAGTCAATGCAGGGGTTCATGTTTTTGCCATAGCCATAGCGGGGCGCCTTGAGCATCGCCAGATGTTTTTCCGTACAATCGATGACTTTAAGAGGAAGATTGATCGCTTCCGCCGCATTCCGAGCTTTTTTGGCACCGAAAAAAGGAGTTTCAAAGGCAATGCCGATGATCTCGATATCCTGGTCTTGCAGGACTTTCACGGCAAGTACGCTGTCCAGGCCTCCCGAAAACAGACCGATCGCCTTCACGCTCAATAGACAACCACCTCTACGTTCCACCGCTCTTTCAGCAAACGGTACAGATCGACATCGAAATCATCTTCGACGAACAGAATGGAGCCTTCGCCACCCCCAAGGCGCAGAGCTCGACATTGTACCCGCTCTCCTCTCGCCTCCCCTTCTCCGGACAGGTGGAAGACCGGCCTGTCCTCCCTGAGGGGCAGATCCAGCAGGGACGCGATCGACCTGATCATGGCCTGTTTTCCCGCTGCATCCGAAAGACTTACGATCGAGATGCCCTGTTGTTCAAGGATATCCTGAAATTGGAGAAGGGTCTCCCGCGCCGTGACGACAATCCGCCTGCCGGACGCCTCCAGCAGCAGTTCGGCCTCCACGGTGAGATTGAAGCCGTCCCGATCCACACTGTAGACACTGACCGGAACATCCCGCCGAGGGGCATAGCCCAGCATCCCGATGAAATCTTCCGCCGCCGCTACCGCGTCCCCGGCCAGGCGCGCCGGCGGCGACGACCCGCCGCAGACCGTAGCCGCCAGAGGGCCTTCACCTTCGAGCAGTTCGATGACTTCTATGCCCTGCCTGGCGATAAAGCTCTTCAAAGGGGGTGGAAGTGATTCACCGTCGTCACGAAGAAGCCTGATGCCCAGGGTGTTGATTGGCGCCGGAAGACCGACCCGGCCGACAGGAATCAGGACATCGAAAAAAACCGTTGCCTCGGAGGAACCCGTACCGATGCGCACCAAACGGCCTCGTGTCTCATACCCGTCTTCCGCGCCCCTGGTCCGAACCACCTCGTCAAGCGCGACCTGGAGCATATCTCCACCCATTCCCGAGAGGATGTGGAAGGTATTCCACCGAGCCTCCAGTGTCTCAGCGACTGCGGGGGGAATCCTGCCGTCACGGTCCAGCATGATCCTCGTCCCGTCGGAAAATTCAACCACGGGGACAACGGAGCAATCCACTGTCATATACCCCGGTCGCAGGGGAATGTAGTAGTGGCCGTCATCGATACCCTCGCCTCCGAACACGGCAAGAAGGTCTCTCAAAAAGGCGTAGAGCCCTTCCTTCGACAGGGTGAATGAAGCGAGTTTTCCCGTCGGAACCCTCTGCCGTGCCATGGGAAGGATTACCGTCTGACCGGGGTAAATCCTGTTCAGGTCCTTTATGTGCGGGTTGGCGGCCGCGAGAACGGCACGGTAGTTCATGGCGTCACCGAAGGAAATGCCCAGCTGTCTTTTCAGTATGGACGAAATCGTGTCTCCGGACTTGACGATATACTCGCCGGCCCCCCGTTTCTGTTCGTTCCCCGGTATCGATAGCCTATCCGGCTCGTGTCCGGCGGAGCTTCCGGAGGCATCAGCCCCGTCACGAACGGGAAGCACCAGGAGCTGGCCGACAGATAGAACGTCCGGGTTGTCGATGCCGGGATTCAACGCCTGTATTTCACCGAGCAGCTTCATTGACTCCGTCAATGACAGAGACAGCTCTTTCATGACGATTTTAACAAGCCAATCCCCCTTCTGGACTTCATAGACCCCGGTCTTCCGGGGATGGTGAGAAGGCCGGGAAAAGGACAGTGTCACCGTCTCCTCGGAATAAAAGGATGATGAAGGAACGATACTCCCCGCAAGAAAAAGGGCGATCAGCAACGCCGGAAGAAGACGACCCTGTATCATGGAGCCACCAGCAATTCCCGTTACCGGAACGGCCTGCCCCGGTGAAGAAAAAGATAGGTTGATTCCCCGCTTTTGCGTATGCTAGCCCAGCGACCGGGCAAAGTCAAACGGGAAGGGCGCTCCTATTCTTGAGTTGCAAAGACGGAACAACTGATATACATTCCCCTCCATGCGTGCCGCGCGTACCCTGTGACAGGAATGAACCTGTCCCCCATGAAAGGATGCAGCCGTGAAAGACTCTCGTCCCGGTCCGGGCCTGGTCAAGGAAATCCAGGCACGAGTGGAAAAGAAGATGCGCGAGAATGAAATCGCCGTTCTTCAGTACTGGAAGGAACGGATCGATCGGGTGGCGGCCATGAAACCGGAGGGCATCGCATCGCTCCAGCTGGAAATAAAGAAAATCTCTTCCATGATGGATGCGAGGATAGGGATTCTCAAAAAAGATAAATCATGAAGAATATCGTCAATTTTTTGTTCGAAGTCGGCATGTTGCAGAAGACGCCCCGATCGGGATTCCAGTTTTTTGGGTCGGGGCGGGAGTCCGTGTCCGAGCACATCCTGAGGACACTGTACATCGGTTACGCGCTCTCGAAACTGGAACCGGGCGTGGATGAGCTGAAGGTTCTCCGCATCTGCCTCATGCACGACCTGCCCGAGGCGCGAACGGGAGACATGAATTACGTCAACAAAAAGTATGTCACCGTGGACGAAGAAAAGGCGGTCAATGATCTCGCCGGCACGCTCCCTTTCGGTGCCGAGGTGAAGGAAGTTCTTGCGGAATTCAGGGAGGGGGAGACGCGGGAGGCGATCATGGCCCGTGACGCGGACCAGCTCGCCCTTATTCTTCAACTCAAGGAATACGGTGACCTCGGAAACAAGTACAGCGCTGAATGGATCTCCTACGCCTTCAGGCGGCTGCAGACGGACAGGGCAAAGGCATTGGCGACAGCCATCATGGAAACAGACTCCTCTGAATGGTGGTTCGGGGAAAAGAGCGACTGGTGGATCAATGGAAAGGACTAGGCCACGATGACCCGTGCCGCTCAGCTCTTCCGGCACTGCGGCCTCGTGGCCGTGCTGGTGGTGCCGCTCGTCATGGCGTCGGCCTGCGCGACGGACTATCGCAACAGGGAAATGGCCGAGATGCACCTGCGGACGGGCATCGCGAGCATTGAATCGGGTCAGTTCACCGAGGCTCTTCGGGAACTTTTCGAAGCGCGGCGGCTGAATCCCGACGACCCCCGCGTATATTATCACCTGGGAGTTTCGTATTACGCCCGGGGAATGAGAGGGGACGCCCTGTCGGCCTTCATCCGTGCCGTGGAACTCAGACCTGACTACTCGGAGGCGCTCAACTACCTCGGCCTTATTCGATTTGAAGAAAAAGACTACTCCGGAGCGATCAGCTACTTTCAGAAAGCCCTGGAAAATATTCTCTATGACACGCCTGAATTTTCGCTTTTCAATATGGGCAGGGCCTGGCGTGAGCAGAGAGCCGACGACCGGGCGCTGTCATTCTTCGAAGAAGCGGCGAGGGTCCGGCCCAACAGGATTCTTCCCCTGGTACTCATGAACATGGGAACCCTGCTCCTGACCATGGACCGGCCCGATGAAGCCCTGAAGCATCTTCGGGAATCCGTCAGAATGGCACCTTACGTGGCTGATTTCCGGTACGCTCTGGGAGAAGCATTCCTGGCAAAGGGTATGACAGGCGATGCCGTCAGGGAATTACGCCGGGCAATCGACCTGGCTCCCGAGTCGGAGGCGGCGACAAAAGCACGGACAATCCTTGCCATTCTGCCGCCCCCCGACGCCGCTCGGGAACAAGGCAGGCATTCACACTGAACAGACGGTGATCATTACAGCATGGAGCCGAACCGGCAATGGCAAACAAGAAAGAGAAAAAAGCGAAACAGCTTCGGGCAAAAAAGAGCAGACAGAAACGAAGAATGGGAATGCTCGGCATCATCGTGGCCGTATTGGCAGGTTTTCTCATTTTTTTCTTCGTGACTCTCTTTGATTCTCTGTACCCACCCACTACAGGTACGGCTACACGTACGGGAACCGTCACGGCACGGCAGGAAAAAGAGCAGGTGACTCTGTTCTTTGCCGATGCCAATGAACGGTTTCTCGTACCCGAAGTCCGGTATATGACAAAATCGGACTCGCGCGAAGAGCGGGCGGCCCTCCTTGTAACGGCACTCATCGAAGGGTCCCGTCAGGGCGGCATGAGGACCATCCCGACGGAGGCGGAACTGATCAACGTAACCATAGGGGAACGTGACCTCGCCGTCGTTAATTTCAGGAAAACCCTTGTTGACCACCACCCTGGAGGCAGCGCCAGCGAGATGATGACCATCTATTCCATAAGCAACACCATCGTCAAGAATATCCCTTCCCTGACCGGGGTAATGATCCAGGTTGAGGGAGCGACCCGGGAAACCCTGAAAGGTCACATGGATATTTCATCTCCCTTAGGAATGAACGACGAACTGATCATTCAAGAACGAAGCTGACGGGAGGAGCTGCGGCGGCCCTCCTGTCGCCGGACATCCGGAACGCGAAAGGATTATCGCGGTGAGTTCGCTGAAACTCTCGAAAATACGCAATATCGGCATTGTGGCCCATATCGACGCGGGCAAAACAACCGTCACGGAGAGAATTCTGTTTTATACGGGCAAAACCCATAAATTGGGCGAAGTCCATGACGGTGAGGCCGTCATGGACTGGATGCCCCAGGAACAGGAACGGGGCATCACCATAACCTCGACGGTGACCGCCTGCCCCTGGCGGAACCATGAAATTCATCTCATCGATACGCCGGGACACGTGGATTTTACCATAGAGGTGGAACGCTCCCTGCGGGTTCTCGACGGCGCCGTGGTAGTGTTTTGCGCCGTCGGCGGCGTGGAATCCCAGTCGGAAACCGTATGGCACCAGGCCGACAAGTACGGCGTTCCGAAAATCGCCTTCATCAACAAGCTTGACCGGCCGGGAGCCGATTATTTTCAGACCATCAATACCATGAACGATCGATTCGCGTCGACGGCCATACCCGTCCAGATCCCCTGCTTTGACGAAGGAACCTTTCAGGGCATCATCGACCTCATCGGACGGCGATACCTGACCTGGAATGATGAATCCATGGGCGTCACCTGTGACGTTTCGGATATTCCACGGCGACACAGAGAAGCGGCTGAAACATACCGGGAAACAATGATCGAGGCCCTTGCTGAATCGGACGATGAGATGGCCGAAAAATATATTGAAGGAGAGGACATAGGGGAAAAGGATATTCTGAGCGCTCTGAGGCGGACCACCCTCGCCCTGAAAACGGTCCCCGTTTTCTGTGGATCCGCCCTTCGCAACAAGGGAATCCAACCCTTACTTGACGGAATCGTTGATTATCTGCCGTCGCCTGAAGAGGTTCGCCCCGTGTCGGGCATCAACCCCCACACGGGCGAACGGGAAGTGCGGGACATCAAAATAAAGGCCCCGCTCACGGCGCTTGCCTTCAAGGTGATGACCGACGAAGGAAGAAAGATTACCTATCTGCGCATTTACTCGGGGCGTATCACATCCGGCTCCGAAGTATACAACGCGAACCGGCAGAAAAGGGAGCGGGTCGCCAGGCTGATCAAGATGCACGCGAACAAGCGTGAACGGGTGGACCATGCCGTGGCGGGGGATATTGTTGTTGCCATCGGCCTGAAAGACACGGTCACAGGGGACACGCTCTGCGATGAATCCAGCCCTGTTCTCCTTGAAAGCATGGAGTTTTATGAACCCGTTATTTCCCAGGCCATCGAGGCGAAAACTCCCGACGACCAGTCCCGCCTGTCTCTGGCCCTGGAAAAGCTGACCACGGAAGACCCGACACTTACGGTCAAGTTTGATGAAGAAACTGCCCAGACCGTTATATCCGGTATGGGGGAACTGCATCTGGAAATCATTATCGACCGTCTGGTGAGAGAATTCAATACCAGCGTCAATGTCGGGAAACCTCGCGTAGTCTACCGTGAAACCATAGAAACCGAGGTCGAATCGGAAGAAGTGTTCGACAAGAAACTGGGCGAAAAGAAACACTATGGTCATGTGACCCTGAAGCTGGAACCCAATACCCGAGGCGCGGGCATTGCCATTATTGATGAAACCGAGATGACCGCCGTCACCTCAGCGTTTCACCCTATCATCGAGCAGAGTATCCGTGACACTTCCCTGAGCGGTCCCATAGCCGGCTATCCCGTTGTCGATGTTATCGTCAGGATACAGCGTATCGGCTATCGCGAGGGAGAATCCTCGGAACTGGGGTACCAGGTAGCAACCTCCACGGCCTTTCGGAACGGTCTTGCCCGGGCGAACCCCGTACTCCTGGAACCGATCATGATCGTCGACATCCTGAGCCCCGCCGAGTTCATGGGTGAGATCATAGGAAACATTAATTCGAGAAACGGTGAAGTGGTGAGTATAACGCAAAAAATTCCCGTCAGTGAAATTCGCGCGAAAGTTCCCCTTAAGCACCTGTTCGGCTATTCCACAGACCTGCGCTCTCTGACCCAGGGACGGGCCGTGTTTTCAACGCACTTTTCCCGGTACGACAAACAATGACGATCTCACAGGAGGTCGAAGAACCGCTCCAATCCCTTATGCCATGTAAGGATTTTAGCCCCCGCAAAATCAGAAACACTCCCATTGTTTCATCCTGCCCGTACCGTTAGTATTCCACCATAAGTTATAGGGGTGTTCTCTTACAACAGCAGCATTACTACCAACAGATACTTACACCTGCCGGTGGGCGGTTTTCGGTTCCCTCCTTTCCCCCCACCGGCACCCCCTGAACCTGACGGGCGGACGGCAAGGCAGAACGCCCGCAGCTCATATAACGGAAGGAAGGTTTCATCATGGCGTCGAAACCTTCCTTCTTTCTTTTGTGTTTCACCCCCCGTAGTCGAACCGCTCCGGTTCCTGTGGTCCTGCCGGAAGCGGCGCACGTTTCCCGAATCAACCGGCGCGGCGTCTCGTCCATGCATACCACAGGAAAAACGGCGTTGTAAGGACGTCGAGAACCCGCTCCATCGCCGTGACAAAAGTGCCGTTTCCCTCCGGCGGAATTACCCGGCAGACTTTCTTCCAGGGATTGATCTCGTTTTTTTAAAACACGTCGGATCGTCTCGTGTGAAACACTGTCGATGGACCGGAGCTCCACAACACGATCGGCCGGCAGGCGAAGCGACCGGCGAGCGAAGCCCCGGGACGGCTTGCCGGGAAGATCGGACCTCCGGATAAAACGGAATGCACATTAAAAATAGTTGCATCTTTTCCCCGGCACGGGAAGCATAAAAAAGGGCGCTCCTTTTGGGGGAACGCCCTTTTTGTTTAAAAAGGTTATGTGAAATTATTCTCCCAGTTTATCACTGGCGATCCTCATGCTGTAGAAAGAACGGTAGATGAAGACCAGAGCAACCACAAAGAAGCAGACTGCCAGGCCGACTCTCACGTTGGCGTTGGGCATGGTGACCGCAATTTCCACGGCCAGAAGGCCAAACAGCGTCGCGAACTTGATGATCGGGTTCAGAGAAACCGACGAGGTGTCCTTGTAGGGATCGCCGACGGTGTCGCCCACAACGGCTGCTTCATGCAGCGGGGTGTTTTTCATCTTCAGATCGACTTCAACAATCTTCTTGGCGTTGTCCCAGCAACCGCCGGCATTGGCCATGAAGATCGCCTGGAACAGACCGAAGAAGGCGATGCCGATCAGATAACCGATAAAGTAGTAGGGGTTGAAGAACGACAGGGCCAGTGTCATGAAAAAGATCACGATGAAGATGTTGATCATCCCCTTCTGCGCATACTGCGTGCAGATCTGAACAACTTTCTTGGAATCCTCAATGGAGGCTTCCTCTTTATCGAGGTTGATATTCTTTTTAATGAACACGACGGCCTGATAGGCGCCGGTGGTCACCGCCTGAATGGACGCACCGGTGAACCAGTAAATGACCGCACCACCGGTGATCAGGCCCAGAATGATCTCGGGCTGCACCAGCGACAGGCTTGCAACAATGTTACCGAACAGATTCTCGAGCAAAATGATGATGCCGAATACCATCGTGGTGGCTCCGACAACCGCCGTGCCGATGAGCACCGGTTTGGCTGTCGCCTTGAAGGTATTGCCCGCACCGTCGGCGGACTCGAGGAAGTGCTTCGCAGTTTCAAAATCAGGCGCAATCCCGTATTCTTTTTTGACGACATCTCTTACGTCCGGACGGCTTTCGATCAGCGACAATTCATAAATGGACTGTGCGTTGTCGGACACCGGACCAAAGCTGTCCACTGCGATAGTCACAGGCCCCATGCCCAGGAAACCGAAAGCCACCAGACCGAAGGCGAAGATCGGCGCGGCGAATTTAAAGATTTCAGGCATAATAGCCAGAATGGCTGCATGCTGGGACACCATGTAAGAGATGAACATCAGGGACATGATCACCATTCCGATCCAGAAAGCCGAGAAGTTACCGGCAACCAGACCCGACAGGATGTTGAGCGAAGGACCACCCTGACGGGAGGCGTTGACTGTTTCCTCGCAGTGACGCGACGAAGTGCTGGTGAAGATTTTGGTGAATTCAGGAATCAGCGCGCCTGCAATGGTGCCGCAGCTGATGATGATAGCCAGCGCCCACCACAGCCCGCTGTACTCAACAGGCAGGTCGCCCAGCAGGCAATAGCTGGCGATAAAGGTAACCGTGATGGAAACGATCGAGGTGATCCAGACCAGATTGGTCAACGGCTGCTCGAAGTCGAATTCTTTCTTGTCGCCGAATGCGGCCGAACTGATGCCGTGGTTGATGAAGTAGGAGGCCAGGGATGTGAGGATCATCAATATTCTCATGGCAAAAATCCAGATGATCAGTTTTCCGCCCATTTCAGGCGTGGAGGCTAACGCCAACGAGAGAAAAACGATCAAGGCAACGCCGGTTACTCCGTAAGTTTCAAAACCGTCCGCCGAGGGGCCGACGCTGTCACCCGCGTTGTCACCCACACAGTCAGCGATAACACCGGGGTTTTTGGGATCGTCTTCCGGAAGATGGAAAACGATTTTCATCAGGTCGGAACCAATGTCGGCAATTTTCGTAAAGATACCGCCGCAGATACGGAGCACGGAAGCGCCCAGTGATTCACCGATCGCGAAACCGATGAAACAGGCTCCGGCGAGATCCGGCGGAATATATGCCAGGATAAGGAGCATCACGAAAAGCTCAACGCTGACCAGAAGAAGGCCGACGCTCATACCGGAACGCAGACAGATGTTGACGATGCTGAGGGGATTGCCGGACAGAGACGAAAAAGCGGCGCGGGAATTGGCCACCGTGTTGATCCGGATTCCAAACCAGGCCACGCCGTAGGAACCGAGAATACCGACAACCGAAGCGAGCAGGATGATGAGGACCCGACCCATGGACTGATCGGCCAGCCAGCCGAAGTAATAAATCATGCAGATCGCGATGAGAACCCACAAAGCAGTAAGGAACTTGCCTTGCTGGAAAAGATAGGTCTTGCAGGTTTCCCAAATCGTCTGGGAAACGTCGAGCATCGCATTGTGCGCCGGCAGGTTCTTGGTCTGAGCATACTGCAGGACACCGAAGCCCATACCGATCAGAGAAATGATGATGCCGACGTTCAGAATCGTCATCCCTCCGAGAGCGCCGCCCATGAAGGAAACCTCGGCAAGATTAGGCAACTGGATATTGACTTCAGCAGCCCAAGCGGCGCCGGCAGACAGCAGCACGATTAAACCGCTCAGTAAAAATGTCCAAACGCTTTTCTTGCTTTCAAACATTAAACTAGTCCTCCTCTTTTCGAAGATTGATATTTTTTGTCTGGTACTTGCCTGTGGCTTTCTGCAGACCGTTCAAAACGATTTCAGCGCTCGCATCGGCCGCCCGCTCAATGACTTTCGGAAGGCTCCAACACATAACCCTCTATTCGGGATTTGTCAACTGGTTTGCCAATACCCGGTCTCACCTGCATAAAACCGGAAGTTCCCAAGTTAGACTCGATAGATGCCGGCCCTTTATGACCGGCAGTTCCCCCGCCCGCCTTCATCCTGATGGAATCAAAAGGCAGGCCAGGATCATCGTGAATAACAGGGAAACCATATGTTGAATATTCCCCTATACGAGGGCAGATAAAAGCCTTTTGCTTTATTGTGCAGTCGATATTGTTCGAGTAGGCCGGATCAAGGAGTGATGCCGTATGGAGGGACCTTCGCATAATCGGTCGGCAGGCATGCCAGGGCTCTTTTCTTATGAACGAATCGTCATTAAAAGCAGAGCCGGGCTCGATAAATCCCCCAAGATTATCGTGCTCCCCAAAAAAGTAATACTCTCCAGGATAAGTATGAGACCCGATGAGTACGTCATTGATCTGGGGAGTGGCAGGGAGTAGAACTATCCAGTCAAAATCCGAAAACGGTACTTCGGAACTCAAACAATATGATACTGACAATGACATATCGTATGTGATACCTTGTGAAATCCGCTCACTGCTTCCTCCTCATCGCCAAGATGTTGCGGTAACAACTCGGCATGAGGATAGCAGTGGGCGACCTTAGAGACCATACCCATACGGGACCGGCTTAGCCGATCCCTCTTACCCCACCCATAGGGCGGGGGTTTCTGCTTCGATCTAAAAATTCCATAATCCTCGATCATATCCCCTGATCTGAAGTTTTTTGACCTCTCACATTGAACTCGTTCATTGCCCTCTGTGTTCCTGAACCGATGACAGCCTGTACCGCCTGGGAACCCCTATCCTTTATGCGCGGCAGTTCTTTCATCTCTTCGTCATTCAGTTTTCCGAGCACATAGGATTCGGTCATCTCTTTCATGACCGGCCTGCCGATACCGCATCGAACCCGGACAAATCCGGAACTGCCGAGATAATCGATTATGGATATCAGTCCCTTGTGCCCTCCGTCACCTCCTCCCTCCTTGATCCTGATGTCTCCGAAAGGAAGATCCAGATCATCGTGAATGACGATGATATCCGGCGTGTCAATCTTGAAATAACGAACCAGCTTCTCCACGGCGCGCCCGCTGAGATTCATGTAGGTATCGGGGCGGGCAAGCATGACCGGCCGTGTGGCCACGTACCCCGAGGCGTACCGGGCCTCATGCCCTCGCCGCGAAAGGGGTAATGACAGTGATTCCGCCAGTCCCTCCAGTACGACAGCGCCCAGGTTATGCCGTGTCAGGGCATAGGCGGACCCCGGATTTCCCAAACCAACGACCAGGATCACCGGTCTGCCTCACCGGATATTCGGCTGCGACTCTTCGCTTTCCTCTCTCTCGGCCTCATCATCAGAAACTTCTTCGGCAATCTCTTCCTCGAGTTCAGTGACTCTCACGGCGGCGACCGTCACAAGCGCCACATCCTCTCCGTCAAGCACGGTTACTCCCTCCGCCAGAGAGATATCGCCGACCTTGAGAGTATCACCGATCACAAGACCGCTGATATCGAGTTCTATGACGTCCGGCAGGGAACCGGGGAGCCCGGAAACCTTCACTTCCCTCTTCAATTCACGGATCTCCCCTCCATCTTCAATACCAAGGGGATGTCCCACCAGGTGAACGGGCAGATCGACCGTCAGTTCACGATCCATCTTGATCTCGTAAAAATCGGCATGCACCAGGCTCCTCTTCAGCGTATCCACTTGGAATCCCTTGACAACGGCAAGTTTTGAGGATACCTCCCCCGCGTCATCTTTCACCTTCAGCTTCACGAAGGTCCCTTCAGGCTTGTCGCTGCCGAGCTTTTTCAAAAAATCCGCGGCATTCAGGGAAAGAGGCAAGGAATCAATGCCGAATCCGTAGAAAACAGCGGGGATCCGGCCCTCTCCCCTCAATTTTCGGGCTGCCTGCTTGCCCGTGTCTGCTCTGGTGGTTACCTCCACCTCGATTGTTTTCATCATTGTCTCCTATGCGAATAAAGAACTGACTGACTCGTGGTAATAGATCCGCTTGATGGCCTCGCTGATCAACCCCGATACGGTGAGGACCCTGATCCGGTCGCAGGCACGGGCCTTCTCATGAAGCGCGATGGTGTCGGTTACTATAACCTCCCGGATTTGTGACGCCTGAATCCTGTCGATGGCCGGCCCGGAAAGAACGGGATGGGTGCTGCAGGCGACGACTTCAGAGGCCCCCTCTGCCAGCAGGGCTTCAGCGGCCTGAACCATCGTTCCCGCCGTGTCTATCATGTCGTCGATGATGATGGCACGCCTCCCTTTCACGTCGCCCACTATGTTCATTACTTCCGACTCGTTCGGAGAATCCCTCCGCTTGTCCACGATGGCCAGGGGGGTCTGGTCAAAGCGTCGGGCCAGTGCCCGCGCCCTCGCAACACCGCCCGTGTCGGGCGACACCACTACGTTGTTATCGGGATAGGCTACCTTGAGATACTCCAGGAGAATGTTCATGGCATAGAGGTTGTCCACGGGAATATTGAAAAATCCCTGTATCTGGCCGGCGTGGAGGTCCACGGAAAGGATGCGGTTCGCACCGGCAGCCGTGAGAAGATCAGCCACCAGCTTCGCCGTAATGGGGGCCCGGGGCGCGGCCTTGCGGTCCTGGCGGGCATATCCGTAATAGGGGATAACCACCGTCAAACGATCCGCCGAGGCCCGTTTCAGGGCGTCAATGATGACCAGGAGCTCCATAAGGTACAGGTTGACGGGGTTGCTCGTCGACTGTATTACAAAAACATCCATGCCTCTTACATTCTCACTGATCTCCACCCGGGTCTCGCCGTCACTGAAAGTGGACACATTGGCCTTGCCCATGGCGATACCGAGCTTCTCACAGATGGCCTGTGACAGCTCGAGGCTTGAATTACCTGAAAAAACCCTCATCCTTTCGAGCATAGTCGTTCTCTTTTCCTTATGGCTGGGGCGGGAGGATTCGAACCTCCGAATGCAGGAACCAAAATCCTGTGTCTTACCGCTTGACGACGCCCCAACAGGCGTAGTGTTAACCTCTGAGGGCCGGATTTATTCCCGCTCTCCTAAATGGTATTCCCCCCGTCGACGGCGAGTACCTGTCCCGTGACATAGCCCGATGAAGCATCGGACGCGAAGAACAGAACGGCTCCCGTCATCTCCTCCGGTTCTCCAATGCGACCCATGGGCGTCATAGTGAGGGCCGCGCCGAGAATGTCGGGATTGTCCCAGAGAGCGCGACTGAACTCGGTCCTTGTTAATCCCGGAGCGATGCAGTTTACCCGTATATTCATGTGGGCCCATTGCCTGGCCATCACTTTCGTCGCGAATATGACGCCAGCCTTGCTGATCGAGTAGACCGGAAGAATCCCCGGAGTGATTCCCTCGACAGAAGATACGTTGATGATCGACCCTCCACCCCGCTCGCCCATGATCCGCGCCACGTACTGGCTCGTGAAAAACAGGCCCTTGAGATTGAGGTTCATGATCGAATCCCAGCCCCGTTCGTCCACATCGATGGCCTGGGCCATGGTGGGGTTCGTGGCGGCATTGTTCACCAGAATATCGATGGTTCCAAAAACGTTCCTGACTTTTTCGACCATCTCCGAAATCTGGTCCAGCCGTCCCACATGGGCGGGAACGGCGATTGCTTCTCTGCCCCGTCCCTTTATTTCTTCGGCCACACGTTCAAGGTCGGGCATCTTCCTGCTCGCCACGGCAACATCCACTCCGGCATCCGCCAGGGCCAGGGCTATCGCCCTTCCGATGCCGCGGCTGCCGCCCGTTACGAGGGCTTTTTTTCCTTCCAGGGAACAGGTCATGTCATACCCCCTCCTTCCGGACATGGGTCACATCGAACGGGCGCTCACCGTAAAGGGGGCACCTTTTTTTTCTCTCATACGACTCGCGGCGTGTTCGGCGTCGATGGGTGACTCGAAGATTCCAAATACCGTGGGGCCGCTTCCCGACATCAGGGCACCCAGCGCTCCCTCGGCCATAAGGCGTTGTTTAATATCCGATATGGCAGGACAGATCCGCTCCGACACCCTCTCAAGATCATTTTCGAGTCCGTCCGTGATCTGACGCACCGTTTGAAGTCGCGGGATCGTATATTGTATCCGTTCGTTTGTCAATCCAATTCTGTATGCCCCATAGACTTCAACCGTTGAAAGAGGCACGCCGGGGTTGCAGATCACGAACCAGAGGGTCGGCAGGTTTTCCACAGGCCGGAGGAGTTCTCCGCGGCCGAATGCCCAGCATGATGAGACCCCCTGGATGAAAAAGGGAACATCCGATCCGAGAGCGGCTCCCATGCCCGTCAGATCCTCCCCGTTCAGTCCGGCCCCGGTCATGTCGTTCAATGTTGTCAGGGTGGTCGCCGCGTTGGAGCTTCCTCCTCCAAGTCCTGCGGCAAGGGGGATCCTTTTTCTGATTTCTATGGAAACTCCCCGGGGAACTCCCGTTGCCTCCCTGAAGAGGACTGCTGCACGAAAGGCTATATTGTCAGCGTTTTCAGGGAGGTCGGCTCCGGAACAGCGAAGGGAAATGCCGTCGCCTCCAAGCGAGAATGACATCTCGTCGCAGAGGCTGATCCGTTGCATGAGGCCGGCTATTTCATGAAATCCGTCGGCCCGTTTCCCCAGGACCTTCAGAACAAGATTGACCTTGGCCGGGGACTTCCTGGTAACGATGGGGCTCACGATTCCTTCACGTACCGCATTCTGAGCTCGTAAAGCAGCGTTTCGATCGTTCGTTTCTCGTCTTCCGTGAGGTTACCTTCGGTTTTTTCCTTGAGCATCGCAATAAGTTCGATCATCTGTTTCACAGCGGGGAGATTTTTCTCCTGTTTACCCGTGGCCGGGTCGGCCATATCACCGAATTGAAAGGCCGCTGAGGCGTAGAGTGAGAAAATGAAGCCCGAAAAATCGATCTTCGGCAGCTCCCGGGCACCCTGTGCCGACCCGGGCTGTTCCCCGACGGGAGGAGGCCCCCCGTCTTCTCCGGAAGGCCCGTCTCCCCGTTTCTCCTCTTCAGGAGTCTCTTTCGAAGCCTGCTCTCCCGGATCTTCTTTCCGGGCCTGTTCATCCCGTTCTTTCGCGCGCTCGTCGCTGAATATCCGTCTATCCCTGATCACAAACCCCTTTTCTTCATCATTCTCAGACATATCTTCCTCCACAGGTGCTGCCGGAAACCTTTGTGGTGTGTCATTTCGAGGAACGAAGCGATGAGAAATCGTTCTTTTCTAACGCCGGCGAACAGGATTTCTCCCCGCGGTCAAAACGACACAATCGATAGTGTTCCTAAAGGTCTTTGCCGGTACTGTCTTTCGCGCCCGGTACATCCCCACGACGGATGTATCCGGGCGCCGTGTTGTTCCGACACATAGATGTGTGGCGTTGTCACAAAAAAGCTCACTTCCGGTGCCGCCGTACTTCCGGAAAGGGGGCTTCGGGAACTCCTTCTCTCAAGTGGCGGTAAACACTACTCTTCCCGACTGATCCACGTCGCCGATGATCGTGTCCCCCTCTGAAAAAGCACCTTCCAGTATTTTTGTCGCCAGGGGATCCTCCACTATTTTCTGAAGCGCACGCTTCAGGGGCCGGGCACCGTAGGCCGGGTCGAAACCCGCTTCGGCAATGTGCCGCCGGGCGTTTTCCGTAAGTTCGAGATCCATCCGACGGGTCTGGAGCCGCTCCCTCAAGAGCCTCACCTGAATTTCGACTATCGAGCTGATGTCCTCCATGCTAAGGGCTCTGAAGGTGATAATATCGTCCAGCCGGTTGAGAAATTCGGGCTTGAAGGTGGCACGAAGCGCTTCGAGGGTAAGCCGTTCCTGTTCCTCCCTGGTCAGGGACGCGTCCTGAAGCCACTGCCCGCCGATGTTGGATGTCATGATGGCGATGGTGTTCTTGAAGTCCACCGTGCGGCCGTGCCCGTCGGTCAGACGCCCGTCGTCGAGTATCTGTAACAGAATATTGAACACGTCGGGATGGGCTTTTTCAATCTCGTCGAAGAGCAGCACCGCGTAGGGCCGTCTCCTGACGGCCTCCGTAAGGAAGCCCCCTTCATCATATCCCACGTATCCCGGGGGGGCGCCGATAAGACGCGCCACGGAATGTTTTTCCATGAATTCGGACATGTCGATCCTGATCATGGCATGCTCGTCGTCGAACATGAACTCCGCGAGAGCTTTGGAAAGCTCCGTCTTGCCCACGCCGGTGGGACCCATGAAGATGAATGATCCAATGGGCCGGTTGGGATCCTGGAGCCCCGAGTGGGCCCGGCGCAGTGCCCTCGACACAACGCTGATGGCTTCGTCCTGACCCACGACCCTGAGGCTGAGCCGCTCTTCCATATGCAGAAGTTTCTGGATGTCGCTTTCCATCATGCGGTTCACGGGAATACCCGTCCATTTCGCCACAACCTCCGCCACGTCATCGGCATCGACCTCTTCTTTCAGCGTTTTTCCCTCAGCCTGGAGCTCCCCGAGCTCCTTCAACCGGGCTTCAAGTTCGGTGTTGAGCTGAACCAGCGTGCCGTAGCGGATTTCCGCCGCCCTGGCGAGGTTTCCTTCACGCTGGGCATTCTGCTCTTCTGTTTTGAGTTCCTCCTGCTGTTCCTTGATCGTCTGTATGGCTTTGATCGCCTCCTTTTCCCGCAACCAGGATTCCTTCATGCCATCCCTTGATTTTTTGAGGTCTTCAATTTCCTTTTCAAGTTTCGACAGGCGTTCCTTCGATGCCGTGTCGGATTCCTTTTTCAGGGATTCCCGCTCAATTTCCAACTGCATGATCTTTCGTTCTATAGCATCGATTTCAGCAGGCAGGCTGTCGAGTTCAATCCTCAACCGCGAGGCGGATTCATCGATCAGATCGACCGCTTTGTCGGGAAGAAAACGGTCGCTTATATACCGATCCGACAGGGTTGCCGCCGCGACAATGGCTGAATCCATGATCCTGACGCCGTGGTGAACTTCATAGCGCTCCTTGAGGCCCCTCAGAATCGCTATGGTGTCCTCTACGGAGGGTTCCTGTACCAGTATCGGCTGAAACCGGCGTTCCAGGGCGGCGTCCTTCTCGATGTATTTGCGGTATTCGTTCAGGGTTGTGGCGCCCACGCAGCGGAGTTCTCCCCTGGCCAGGGCCGGCTTGAGCATGTTCGAGGCATCCACGGCGCCTTCCGCCGCGCCCGCGCCGACCACGGTGTGCAACTCGTCAATGAATAGTATGATCCGGCCGTCCGCCTCGGTCACTTCCTTCAGAACCGCCTTCAGGCGGTCCTCGAATTCACCACGGTATTTCGCGCCGGCCACGAGGGCCCCCATGTCGAGGCCGACAACCTGCTTGTCCTTCAGGCTCTCGGGAACATCCCCGTTGACAATGCGCTGGGCGAGCCCTTCGACGATGGCTGTCTTTCCCACGCCCGGTTCTCCGATCAGGACGGGGTTGTTCTTTGTTCTCCGTGACAGTACCTGCATTACGCGCCGGATTTCATCATCCCGACCGATAACGGGGTCAAATTTACCCTTTCGGGCCGCGTCGTTGAAATCGCGGGCAAAGCGTTTCAGTGCCTGGTACTTGTCTTCCGGATTCTGGTCCGTGATACGCTGTCCGCCCCTGATGTCCACAAGCATCTTCAGGAGCGCGTCCTTCGTGACGCCCTGACCCTTGAGTATCTGTGCCGCCGGGCCACTGTCGCCGTCAACGACGGCCATGAGAACATGCTCGACACTCACGTACTCGTCCTGGAGGCGCTCCGCTTCGGCGAAGGCCCTGTCCATGACGCCGTTGAGCCTCGGTGTTATATATCGCTGACCCGCCGCCTGCCCCGAAACAGAGGGCATAGCTTTCAGCGCCTTCCGGAGTTCGCTTTCGACTCTTTTCAGGTCGGATCCTATTTTTTTAAGTATTTCCGGAACGATACCTTCAGGCTGTTCCATGAGCGCCAACACGATATGCTCCACCTCGATGCCCTGGTGCCCCTCCGTTGCCGCCAGGGACTGGGCCTGTTGGAACGCTTCCTGAAGTTTCAATGTAAACTTGTCAAATCTCACGATCTGGTCTCCTTTGTTTTTCCTTATGCCAGTGCTTTTTCAATATCGACGAAGATCCTGCCTTTCCTGAATATCCTCACCGTCCCCGTTGTTTCGGAAACAACGATGGCTATGGCGTTGGTGACGTTTGTCACTCCCGCGGCCGTTATGTGGCGGCTGCCCAGGCCTTTCGGAAATTCCTTGCTGTCCTCCAGGGCAACGTTCAGATGCCTTCCGGCGGTCATCAGAACCCCGTCCTCCCGCACCACAAAGGCTCCGTCCAGGGCTGAAAACTCCTTTATCGTTTCACGGAGTTCCCGGTCCATGACGTTTCGCTGTTCTTCCGGATATCCCATGAAGGGGTTGATAATCATCTGCCGGGACAGCTCAAGGACCTTTTCATGGTCACCGATGACAAATATCGTCCCCACGGGTCGTCCTTCCCGACCCTGAGACGCAAGCTCCAAGGCGATGTTGAGTATCACATCGAATACTTCGGGATGAACACCCTGAAAAAAATCGGATATATCCTCCGACGCCAGGATTTCAAACTCACTATCGACATCTATGACAAAGATACTGTCTATGTATCCCAGCCGGGGAATACCCGTCAGGCATACCAGTTTGTCCCCCCTTCCGAACCGCCCTTCGGCCATGCCTTTTATGATGGCTATTTTCATCTGGCTTATGCGGGTGACATTGACATCGGGAATGGCAATGATTCCTTCCACACCGGGTCCCGGTTCCTCCTCGTCGCGCCCTTCGATTTGCCGGACTACGAAAAGCATGTGGGCCGGAAGAATCTGTTCGGGAATGACGCTGATTTCAGAAAAGAGATCCCTGTTGACCAGGACGGCCCTGGCCGCTATTTTCTCTTCCAGCTTCGCCGCAAAATCGAGAATCATCGTATTCATTTCATCCATCGCATGCCACGTTTCTTTCATAATTTCCAGTTTGTATAACCTAACCACAGCTCCGGCGGATGTCAAGATCGCTCTTGGACATGCCCGGGAGACGTCACGCAACGATTCTCAATTGATTTCTGATGGTTATTATATGTCTTGACTAATCCCGTAGTTTTACTAAAATTACAGATTACGCTTGAGGAGAAACCGCCATGAATCTTCCGGCTGTTACAGATACGCTGGATCACTACATGATGGAAATACAGAAATTCCAGATTCTCGATCCCGAAGAGGAGTTCAATCTGGCCGTCCGCTTCAGGAAGTACGGCGACATGGAGGCAGCGGAGCGCCTGGTTACGTCGAATCTTCGCTTCGTCGTGAAAATCGCCCACGAATACAAAAATTACCGCGTCAGGCTGCTCGATCTCATCCAGGAGGGCAATATCGGCCTCATGCACGCCGTAAAGAAATTCGATCCCTACAAGGGGTACCGCCTTATTTCTTACGCTGTCTGGTGGATTCGGGCCTACATGCAGAACTATATCATCAAGAGTTGGAGCCTCGTCAAGATAGGAACCACCCAGGCCCAGAGAAAGCTTTTTTTCAAACTGAACCAGGTCAAAAGGAACCTGGAACGCCTCTCCCGGGAAAACCCGGATTTTCGTGAAGCCGCCGAGTTGCTTAACGTCAAGGAGTCTGAAGTGGCTGAAATGGACCTGCGCCTGTCGAATCGGGACGTGTCTCTCGACGCCTCGCTGGACGGCGATGGTGAGTCTCTTTTCATCGACCAGCTCATGGACACGGGAAGCAGTCAGGAGGATCTGCTCATCAGGAAAGAGGAACGGGCCCTGGTCAAAAAAAACATCGCCGGCGCGCTCGCGAATCTGAACGAACGGGAGAGCTACATCATACGGAACCGCATCATGGTGGATGAGCCGAAGACGCTTCAGGAAATCGGCGACACCTTCAATATCACGAGAGAACGGGCCCGCCAGATTGAAAAAGAGGCCCTCAAAAAAATGAGGCTCGCCCTGCCGTACTTCGGTGGTGATGATGGCGTGGAATCCCGGTCTTGATCCACATCATGAGGGATCGCCCGATGGGGCGGCGAAGCCGGCTTTTCAGTACTCGTCACGGACCCAGGCGGGATTTTCAAAACGGGTGTACTCCTTGAGAAAGGTGAGCTTCACTTTGCCCACAGGGCCGTTCCTCTGCTTCCCCACGTCGATTTCCGCGAAACCCCGTTCGGGGTTGTCTTCGGACTTATTGTAAACCTCGTCCCGGTAAATGAACATGATCACGTCGGCATCCTGTTCTATGGCGCCTGATTCGCGGAGGTCCGCCAGATAGGGCCTTCTGTCGGACCGGGATTCCACCTGCCGGTTGAGCTGTGACAGCGCGATGAGAGGAACGTTGAGTTCCTTGGCAAGAGCCTTGAGCGAACGGCTGATGTCGGATATCTCCTGTTCCCGGGGCATATTTTGGTCCCGCCCCCTCATGAGCTGCAGGTAATCGAGGATAATCAGACCCAGACCTGCCTCGGCCTTGAGACGACGCGATTTGGCCTTCATTTCCAGGGCGGATATAGCCGGGGTATCATCGATATAGATGGGTGCCTCGGACAGTCTCCCCGCCGCGGTGGTAAGCTTGGGCCAGTCCATCTCTCCCAGAAACCCTTTCCGGAGGCGTTGCGCGTCCACCCGGGCCTCTGAGGCAAGCATCCGGAACGCGAGCTGCTCTTTGGACATTTCAAGGGAAAAAACCGCCACAGGTATGTTCTGCTCGATCGCCGCATGCTGGGCTATATTGAGGGCAAAGGCCGTTTTCCCCATACTGGGACGGGCGGCAATAATGATGAGATCCGATTTCTGAAGACCCGCGGTCAGTTCATCGATTTTGCCGTATCCCGTGGATACCCCGGTTATGAGGGCCTTTTTCTCATACAGCGTTTCAATCGTCTTGAAACTGTCCCTGATGATTCCTTTGATGGGATGGAAGGAAGGTTTTATCTTGTGTTCCGATATATCGAAGACGGCGTGCTCAGCCTGGTCAAGAACGCTGTCCACGTCGGCACCGGGATTGTAGCTCTTGGAAAGAATTTCTGTGGCCACCCCGATAAGACCTCGAAGCACTGACTTTTCTTTGACTATTTTGGCGTAATGGACAATGTTCGCCGCCGAGGGAACCCGGTCGACGAGGTTTACCAGGTAGACTTCGCCGCCGACGCGGTCGATTTCTTTTTTGTCCCGCAGTATGTTGCTGAGCGTCACCAGGTCGGAAGGCTCGTTGCGCTCGAACAGTTCGAGGATTGCGGTATAAATCCTGCGATGGGCCTCGCTGTAAAAATCACCGGCATCGAGAACCTCGACCACCGCATTGATTGCGTGGTTATCCAGCAGCATTCCCCCCAGCACGGACTGTTCAGCGTCCAGATTCTGGGGCGGAATTTTGTGGAGTGAGTAATCGACGTCTTTTTTCACAGACATGGCCGAGCCTCAGCGGATATTCAGGACTCCCCGACGACCCGCACGTTCAGGTTTCCCACCACCTTCGGGTAGAGTTTAACTTTGACTTCGAATTCGCCTGCTTCCTTGATGGGTTCTTCAAGAACAATACTCTTCCGGTCCAGGGAAATACCTTGCGCCGCGAAGGCTTCTTCGATATCCCGGGAAGTCACGGAGCCGAAAAGCTTGCCCTGGTCTCCGATTTTGCGTTCGATGGTCACGGACAGGGACTGCAGTCGTTGCGCCGTCTCTTCCGCCTGTCGGTGCTCCTTGTCAACCCGTGCCTCGATCGAGGCTTTTTCACGTTCCAGGACTTTGATGTTCCTGGTGTTCGCCTCGAGGGCCATGTTCCCGGGTATCAGGTAATTCCTCGCGTAGCCCGCGGACACGTTCACGACCTGCCCTGCTTTCCCCAGGGATTCAACATCTTCTTTCAGAATAACCTTCATCGGTTCATCTCCTTCTCCCGTACAGCACGCAGGCGGCTGCCGGTTTTTATCTCTCTTCCCTTTCGACGGAGCACCGCGCGTTCATCAGGTGTCTTCAGGGAAATCCGGTGACGAAAAAGCCGGTTTACGAAAATCCGCCCACATATCTATAATGCCCAGCACCGCCACCGGAAGGAACAACAGCGGCTGAATCAGTATCATAAGGTACAGGGCGATTCTAATGAAAAGCGGCACCTGTTTCACCTTAAAAAAACAGGAAATAACAGCAAACCCCTGGAGCATAAACAAAAAAAGCATGATTATCAGACCGTTCATACCGATGAGCAGCGTTGCCTTCCAGGGAATCAGAGCAACGGCAAAGGTAATCACCGCGACCCAGACTATACCGTCCGGCAGCTTCCACCGGGTAAGGTCGCCGAAATCGGGATACCACATATTCCTCTTACGGAAAAGGATCGATCCCGCCAACAGGCTGACCCAGGAAACAACGGCACATCCCGTGATCACCAGGGAGGGGATGACGCCCAGCAGGACGGCAGTAATCCGGGCTTCCTTGCTCCTGATCATTTCAACGTGGGCCGCCGGGGCGCCTGTTCCCGCGTACAATTCTATGTTCTCACGGACGATGCGGGCCACGTTCTCTTCAACGAGGAAAGACAGACCGCGGCCGCTGCTGACACCATGCCAGGATAGAACCGCCACGACCAGGATCAGCAGACCGGCCGAGGTAATGAGGACGGTTTTTTCTATTGAGAGATCCAGTCTGAGCACTTCAGAGAGAATCAGTCCCAGCGAGCTGAGGATAAAATAATAACTCGTCGCGACGGGGGCTTCGAAAGACGTGAGAAACCAGAAAACAAGGAACAGTGTCAGGACGTAGTACAACAAGCCCCTGAACCGGCCCATCCGGCAATAAAAATAGAGTACCGGCAGGGGCGTGACCACGGTTCCAATCTGTGCCAGTACCGGTATGGATGCCAGGATTACAAAAAGGGCAAGCGTTACGGCAACGGCGAATACGAATTCGGTGATAACCACGATCCCTCGAACGGCAGTCCCCGTACCGGGGGCGCGGAACAGGGCTCCCGGCTATCTTATGCTTCCGCCACGATAAAAGGCAACAGGGCCAGATTCCGTGCTCTCTTGATGGCAACGGTCACTTCACGCTGATGTTTGGCGCAGGTGCCGGATATTCTCCGGGGCAGTATCTTGCCTCGTTCCGTGATAAAATTCTTCAAAGCCTCCGGTACCTTATAGTCGATTTTCAGGGTTGAATCACCACAGAATCTGCATACTTTTTTCTTGTGAAAAAATCTTCTCCTCGGTCCGCGGGAACCCCTTGCCGGTCGTCTCGATGCGGGATGTGCCATGCTTAATCCTCCTCCGTTTCGACGTTTTCTTCACTGGCTGCTTCCGTCGATCCCGGCACCGGCTCGCTTTCCGTCTCCGGCGAAAGCCCACCATCCTCCTGATCCGGCTCCCCGGACTCCGGAACAGTCTCAGAGGCAGGAATCTCCCGGGCAGCTTCCGCTTCACGGATTGCGGCCCGTTCCCGTTCAATTTCCTCGAGATCAACCCTGTCTTGCTTTTTTACAGAGATAAACCGCAGAATCTTGTCATCAATCCGCAACCGGCGCTCCATCTCGGGAATAATGCCACTGTCACCGACGAAGTCGATCAGAACATAATACCCTTCACGGCGCTTCTGGATTGGATAGGCGAGTCTGCGCTTCCCCCACCTGTCAACGCTGACGACGACTCCCTTGTATTCGGCAACGATTGCCAGGTACCGTTCCAGCTGTTCGTCGATCTCATCGGCCGACATGTCGTGGAAAGCGATGTAGACTACTTCATACCGTTTCACAATGTGTGATCCTCCTCTCGGCTCTAAACCCCGCGCAGCGGGCACGGGGAAGGAGACTTCCGATGTGAAAACCGGATTTCTATACCACCGGTCCTGATAAAGCAAGATATATTTTGATGGTCTCGTAAAAATCGCTGGAACCGTCCACCTCCCCGTCGTCAACTCCGACCTCCCGGTCGCCATTTCGACCGGAGGGAGAAATCTTTCACAATGACGGCAGGAAAGAAAGATTTCTCGTCGCTTCGCTCCTCGAAATGACGGTTCCTTGAGTGCCGCCCGAAATGACGATACCCCGGGTAGTCACTGAAACGGCGGTATCCCGGGCGCTCCTCTCAATGACACAATGAAAGGTTCCGTAAACAGGCCCTTGGGGTACGACGCGTGCACACATCCCAGGGAATGAAGCACGCACAGGGCGCGCAGCGGTGGCGAGGGGTAGAGCGCGCAACGGCATCCGGTTATAATACCGGAGGCATGTCTCCGATACCATTTTACAAAGCCGTAAAAAATGTATACATACGGCAGGACAAAAAATCAAACCGCCTGCAGGCTCTTCACGAGAAACCCTTGAAATGTCTGAATGGTCTCAATTGTGAAAACATTGCCGGAAAACCGAAATACTCCGCCCCGCCCGAAACACCAGCCGCTCCTTGTGTACCCACCGGGGCTCCCCATTCTGGAGGGGCGTGACGACATCGTTGATGCCATCCACCGGCACCAGGTGGTGGTCATCACCGGAGAAACCGGATCGGGTAAAACGACCCAGATTCCCAAGATGTGTCTCGAAGCGGGTCGCGGCACGAAGGGAATCATCGGCTGCACCCAGCCCCGCCGGATTGCCGCCGTTTCAATCGCCCGCAGGATAGCGGAAGAGATGGGGGAAGAACCGGGGAAATCCGTGGGGTACAAGATCCGCTTCGAGGATCGGACGGGCCTCGGGACGCGCATCAAGATCATGACGGACGGCATACTGCTCATGGAGGCCCGGTCTGATCCGCTCCTGCGACGATACGACACACTCATTATCGATGAGGCTCACGAGCGAAGCGTCACTATCGATTTGATCCTGGGCATCCTCAAAAGAATCATTACACAACGAAGAGACCTGAAGGTGATCATCACCTCGGCAACCATCGACCCGGAACGGTTTTCCCGGGCTTTTGACAGGGCTCCCATGATAGAAGTATCAGGCCGCACCTTCCCCGTTGAAGTGCGGTACCGGCCCCTTGATCCGGCCGACCTCGATGAGGGCGGCGACGACTTCATCGAGGCGGCTCTGAAAGCCGTGGATGAACTGAAACGGGCGGGGCTCCGCGGTCACATACTGATTTTTATGCCCACGGAACAGGACATCCGGGATACCTGCGAAACGCTTTCGGGGAGGGACTACCGGAATACCCGTGTGATGCCTCTGTACGCACGACTTCCCTCGGAGAGCCAACAGCACATTTTCCAGTCCACCCGGGAGGACAAGATAATTGTAGCCACCAACGTGGCGGAGACATCCATCACAGTACCGGGAATCCGGTATGTCATCGACACGGGTCTTGCCCGTATCGCTGAATACCGCCCCCAGACACGAACCAAGAGCCTTCCCGTGAAGGCCATCTCGCAAAGCAGCGCCATCCAGCGGAAAGGACGTTGCGGGCGCGTTGAAAGCGGTGTGTGCATCCGCCTTTATTCCGAGGAAGACTACGAAAATCGCCCCCGTAACACACCACCTGAAATCCTGCGTACCAACCTGGCGGAAGTGATTCTCCGCATGATGCACCAGAAGCTTGGCCATATATCGGTCTTTCCCTTTATCGATCCACCCGGTCCGCGGGCGGTACGGGACGGCTATGACATCCTTCTTGAACTCGGCGCCATAGAGCCTCGGGGCTCTGATTACCTGTTGACGGAGCGCGGAACCCACATGGCCAGGCTGCCGCTGGACCCGAGAATCGCCCGGATCATCCTGGATGCACGGGACCAAGGCTGCCTGGAAGAGGCGCTTGTCATCGCCGCGGCCCTGTCCGTCCAGGATCCCCGGGAGCGCCCGCAGGACAGAGAACGGCAAGCCGACGAGGCTCTGAAACCCTTTATCAACCCGTCATCGGACTTCATAACCCTTCTTAACATCTGGCACGCTTTCAGGGATGACTCCCGGGCGGGCGCCACGGAAAACCGCAAACGGGCGTGGTGCCGCGACCATTTCCTTTCATACCGGAGGATGAGAGAATGGAGAAGCGTTCAGGAAGAATTGAAGGCTATTCTGAATGAATCGGAACTGGGAACCCAGAAAAGAAAACGCCGCCCGACGGGAGAAGAATTGTACGAAGCGCTTCACAGATCCATCCTGGCGGGCTACATCTCTCAATTCGCCATGAAAAAGCAAAAAAACATCTATCACTTTGCCAGGGGACGGGAAGCGATGATTTTCCCGGGATCGGGTTGTTACAACCGAGGCGGATCGTGGATCGTTTCGGCTGAAATGGTAAAAACTTCACGGCTCTTCGCCCGGATCAATGCCTCCGTCAAAAGCGAATGGCTGGAGGAGGCAGGGGCTGATTTCTGCCGGAAAACCTGGTCAGAACCAGGCTACGACGCCGACCGGGGAGAGGTGACGGCCCGCGAACAGGTCACTCTCTTCGGTCTGCCCATCGTGTCGGGAAGGACCATCTCTTTCGGCCGTGTAAACCCTGAAGAAGCAACGGATATTTTTATACGGGAGGCGCTCGTCGAGGAAGCTCTCTCACCCGTGCTTCCCTTCCTCAAGCATAACCGGGCCTGTATCGACAGGGTGCTGACCATGGAAAACAAGATCAGGAAACGTACCCTGCTGGTGGACGAAGAGGATCTGGTGGATTTTTACCGCCGGCGCCTCTGCGATGTCTCTGACGCCAGGACCCTGAAAAAGATGATACGGGAACGCGGTTCCGACGAGTTCCTTCGCATGGACGAGGAAGATGTCCGGCGCCGACTTCCGCCGGAAGAACTGGCGGACTATCCTGACCAGGTCAGTCTCGATGGCAGAAGGTTTTCCCTTGCCTATCACTTCGACCCGGGATCTGAAAATGATGGGGTAACTCTGAAGATTCCCGTCCGCCATATCGGTGTCGTAGGGGACGGATCCCCTGACTGGAAAATACCGGGGCTTCTCAGGGAAAAGATAGCGGTCCTCATCAGGGGACTTCCCAAGGAATACCGGAGAAGGCTGATTCCCCTGGCGGGGACTGTCGACGCTGTCGTCAAGGACACGGCCGGCAGGGACGAGGGTTCCCTCGTACAGGTTCTCGCCGACAGCATACAGAGACGGTACGGCGTTGCCATACCCGCCACGGCCTGGCCCGTGGACAAGCTGCCGGAACACCTGAAAATACGGTACGCCTTGACGGGTCCGGGAAACAGGGAACTCAAGGCATCCCGGGATGTGGCGGAGCTTGCCGGAGAAATCGCGACCGAAACATTCGAAGGCCTCTTTGAAAAGGAGCGCCGTGCCTGGGAGCGAAGCGCCGTAACCCGCTGGGACATCGGTGATGTTCCCGAACGTGTCGAATACGGAGACCGCCATCGTCGAGAGTGCGCATTCCCCGCCTTAAGCGAAGGAGAAGGAGGAATCCATCTCCGGCTCTTTCATGTCGAGGAGGAGGCAACCCGTGCGCACCGGCAGGGAGTTCGCGGACTTTATAAACTTCAGTTCGCCAAGGACTTCAAATATCTGATGCAATGCCTCGCCCTGCCCGATTCGACAGGAAAACTCACCGTTCCCATGGGGGGATCGAGGCTGATCACCCGCATGCTGGCGGAACGGGTGCTCGATGAGCTCCTGGACGGAACGGCGCGCACCGAAAAGGCATTCCTCGACGAAGCAGCCGCGGTCCGCAGGGGTATTCATGAAGCATCGACCCGTCTTCTCTCTCTCACCGAGCCGGTCCTCGGGCTTTACGGAACAACACGCCTCCGCCTGGCGGACCTGGCGGCCCTCAACGGCACAAACACGCGGGCGGTCACGTTCATCGATCGTTTGAGAAATCATCTGGACAGGCTCGTTCCTCCCGACTTCGCCAGGCGGTACGATACGGACCGTCTGGTTCGCCTGCCCTTCTATATTCGGGGACTCGCCATGAGGGCCGACCGGGGCATCATCCACCTGGACAAAGACGAGGCGAAGGCCCGGAACCTGGCCCCTTTCATTGCCGCCCTGGAAGAGATCCGTGTTACGCTCCCGGCCTTCAGCTCACCGGAAAAGCAGCGGGCCCTGGAGGAATTTTCATGGATGCTCGAAGAATATGCCCTTTCCCTCTTCGCCCCCGAAGTGAAACGGGCCGCTCCCGTGTCGTCAAAGCGACTCCAGAGACACCTCGAAACGTTGCATGCCATGATCTGACCTCTCCGCTGCGGGGAAGCTCCTCCCTCTCGCGCCTGGCAGTGCCGGTTTGCATCGATGGCATTCGGGGCTTGTTTGTACCGACGCGGGTCAAGGCTCACCGGCAACAAAAGAGGCCGGGTTCCTGTGCCGATGCCTTTGACGGAACATGGTTTCAATCCGGATCCTCGTCCTCGTCGTCCCCCTCGTCGGGGCTTTCGCGCCATTTGAATACTCGCCAGGCGAGTCTCACCAGAACGTATCCCATCAAGGCCGCCAGGGTACCCAGTACTATTCCCCCGATGACCAGGTAGAGTCCGTTGGCAAAATAATGAGCCGTGGGACCGCGAAAGCCGTAGGCCTTGATAAAGGAAGGGAGACAACCGACGAGCCATCGGCCCAGCTTGAATGCCAGCCCGTAGACGGGGACCGCTGTCAGAGGGTTCGTGACCCAGCATGCGGCCAGAGCTATGGGAAGATTGACCCTGAGCCAGATGGCCAGAATGGCACTCAACAGCATCTGCACGGAAATGGTGGGTGTGAAGGCAATAAAGAGACCCAGGGGCAGACCGCCCGCCAGCGAGCGCTCACTCATGCGCCAGATCTCGCGGTCGAAGAGGCGGTCACCCAGGATCCGGTGGACATATTCTCCGCGAAGTTTTCCGCGATACGAGAGCAGTTTCTCCCGAAGTTTTTTCCGGATGCGCTCAGCGGTGGTTCCAGGGATCACAGGCATGTCCTCAACAGGATGGAACCCTCGGGGCTACTTCACGAGCATGACAGGGCACTGTGAAAGCAGGGCAACCTTGTAGCTTATGGTCCCCCAACTCTGGGTCGGCCGTTCCGGGTCAACCACGTGGGAGTGCATGATGATGATCCCCGTCTTTCTCTGGTCGGCAAACTTGAGAATTTCCTGGGTGCGGTTTCCGAAAACGACGGTGACGTTAATGACGGGAGAAGCATCCTTGTGGGTCGCGACAAGGGCATTCATGTTCTTCAAGGCCCTCTTTTCCAGTTTCGAATAGAACTCCTCGAGTTCTGAAAACTCGACATCCACGAGGGTCTCTATCACATGAAGAAGGTCGATGTCACCTTGATAATGCCTGGCCATATCGATCGCTATGTCCAGGGATGTCCTCGATTTTTCAGAAAAATCAACAGGTACCAGAACGCGTTTGAACATGGTCCCCCCTCTGTTGTCGTTTTTCCCGTCTTTCGTGTCTCGCGACGGAAGCTGCACGACACATTACTATTAAAAACAGAACGGTAACGTCAAGAGTTTTGTGTCACCTCCGTAAGAAAGGGTATACCCGTTTGTTGTTTCATGCTTTCATGGGTGAAGGTAATCGGGGGCCACCGATACCGTCACACTATGGACGGGAAATCAGGCACGAACGCGGGGGGACCGGTATTTCATGATCTGTGGCGCTATAAACGCCGCGTGGTTGGAGGTAAAGAAGGGCGTGGCCCGACGGATGATTGACGCAATGGTATCACGGCGGCGGAATTCCTTGTCTGGGTAGTGCCGCACCTGGGGCCTGTTCCATCCTTGACGGCTTCCTAAAAAGCGCCCCAGCCCGCCTCCGGCGGACCTGCATCATACAACTGACGTGCCGTAAGCGGGCGGCGTTGAGGATGGACGCGCCGGCACAACCGGAGAAGGAGACCGAACTAACATCGCTACAGGCAACGCCCCCATCTCCGGAATTATGTGCTGCGTGATGTCATATACGTACGCCTATGGTACTGAGAAGTTGACATTGCAGAACGGTATGCTACAAACATGGCCGTCTGAATATTTATAATTTTTAGCATGGACGTAGTTAACAGAAAGAGGATAGAGAAAATGATCGTCAATTTTCATCATGCCCACTTGTTTGCTTCCGACATCAATGCCAGTCTTGAGTTTTATCAGGAAATGTTTGGGGGAATAATCGTGGCCGACATTGAAATGGCCGGGGCGCGTAACGTTTTTCTGCAGATAGGAAAGGGCCGTCTGCACTTTTATGACCAACCTCCCCGCGACGAGGTCAGAGGTGCGATTCATCATCTTGGAATGGAGACGGACGACCTCGAAGCCCTTGTAGCCCACATGAAATCCCGCGGCGTTCAATTCCGCAAAGACATTGCCGATTTTGGATTCTGGAAATATGTAATGGCACCAGCTCCTGATAATGTGCTTCTGGAGCTGTTCCAACCGGTGCGGGAAAACTATCCGGCTTCCGTGACTGACAATGTATTTTAAGCTGGAGTTTAACACCTGCGAAAAATGACGAGCTCATAAAAAATAGTTCTTCTGCTTCGTGGACACAGGCGCCCTCACATAGTTCTCGGCACCACATGTGGTGTTTGCTCTTTGAAAGTCGGATACTGTCACGACACTTCCCGTATCGTCCGGGGCATTTCCACACCGACGGCCTGAAAGACTTTTCCGCAGGAACCGAGGCATTGCCTTCGGATGGAGAGTTTCTTCCCCGTGTCGTCAAGGATGATCTCCTGCAGGGCCTTCATATCCTGCTTGATATCGGACCATCCGCATCCTTGCTGTGGCCCGGCCGGCCCGGCGTTTCCCCTCCGTTACCTTCAAGGCGAAGCAACGTGGTGAAAAAAACCATGTCGAGGCTGGTGAACAGATCACGGCGGAGCTGGAACAGATCCTCCTCGATTACATCCTTCATGTAACGGGGCGAAAAAGGCATCCGCTCTCGCAAAAACGAAATAGAACCCAAGACACCTTCAGACAGAACGGTTTCCTTCAAAGGCCCATTTCTCGCGAATCCTGGAATGGGCTTTCTTTTGTCCCATCCTCTTACCGAAAAAGTATAGAAATCGCTCTATCCCGAGATGACTTCTTCCTTCGTGTCTTAGTCGCAAAGATTCTTTGCCTAGAGACGGTCAGGGGGCAACCGACACCGACGGGGCTCTCAATTCCCCTCCATTTGTTAACTATGGGAGGAGCCGATTTCATAAAACTAGCGCCAATACTCATTTTCCGCTTGCAATTCTTTCCGGAAACAGTAACTATGGTGTCCACGTTTCCGGGAGCTGTTCCATGGGATATCCTGCCTATTGCAAGACAAGACAATCGATATCACCTACTTCTGTGAGACTCTCGCTGCTTGGGACAGGAAGAGGCAGCCCCACAGCACATGAGTCTGTATCGGCAAACGCCATCGTGGATCGGGCACGATCATCCCATCGAAACGACTGCGCCCCGATCAGACAGCGGTCCATGACCCCGCTGTCATGGCAGACACGAAGGTGGTCGGAACGACGGTGATTCTCGACTGGGTTGTGTCTGAGCCGGGAGGGGACAAGGCTTTGAACAAGGCCTTTCCCGATACTTGGCGACAGGCACTGCTCCCGTCCTGTTACATCGCCTCCCAGGGTGACTCTCTCATATCCTGCAAACCCTGGAGCAAGAACCATGATCACCCCTGTGAAGCATCCCTCACCATCCAGCGTATCAGTGATACTCTAAAAGGCCTTTCCGCCAACAGCCGGACGACCTTCTTCAAGGAATGGGACTTGAAGAAAGCGGAGCAGGACGACCTCACGGTCCGCCAGAGCATTCAGAATCCCGACAGACACCCTATGATTATTGCCGACGAGGCGTTCTACGCTCGCGGCAACCCCTATCCCGGGGGTGGGAAGCGCAAGCACTGCTTTCTTCATATCCCCGCCACTTCCCCTGCCGTCACAGCAGATACCAATAGGTTCACCTTTGACATGAAGTACCTTCACGCCCATAACTCAGCGGCTACGGGTAACAGGCTCTTTATCCGGTTTGTCGCACTCATACCGATCAGCGCCCTGCGAAAGAAAATGCAGGACGTGAAGCTCGCGGAAAAGCGCACCGTGCAAAAGCTGCCTTTGGGAATAAAGGTCGGCTCTCAAAATCACCCTGCCGGTATAGTCACAATAACAGCTTTGATGAGTACGGTTTTTCGGGGACGATTTGGACAGGAGGGTAATGAATAATGAGAGAGTTTTGTAAGCGCCTCGAGTTGTTAAAGAAATATCTGCAAGCTGCGCTGGGCGAGGCTTATGTTATTGGCATGGACGGCAACGTTCTCTGCCTGGACCGGACATGGAGGGGAATTTCAGGATACGAACGCGAAGTGCTTTTAGGTAAAAATTTCCTGACGGAAAGCAGCCTGCTACGTGCTATGGAGTTATTTCACACATGTTTTGGAGGCAAATCAACAGGCCCCGGTGAAGTTACGCTTTTTGGAAAAGACGGAAGCCACGTGGCGGTGGAAATAAACATTATTGAGGCCCAACAGGAAGGCAAGCAGGTCATGCTTGCTCTTGTCAGAGACACAACCATGAAAGAGAAGGCGGAATTGACGCTTCGTGAGACTTACGAACGACTGCGCAAAATAAGCGACAATTTGCCGGATAGTCTCGTTTATCAGATTGTTTCGGACGAGAAAGGTCAAGGGTGTCGATTCACCTATATCAGCGCGGGCGTTGAGCAGATCCGCGGTGTTACGGTCGAGCAAGCGTTAAACGATGCAACACTGTTGTATGAACAGATTGTCGACGAGGACCGTCATTTGGTGAAAGAGAATGAGGCCGCAGCGCTGAAAAACATGTCGATCTTCAACGTCGAAGTGCGTATCAGAAGGCCATCCGGCGAAATAAGGTGGGTCAATCTTATTGCGACGCCGCAGCGTTTGTCCGAGTACCAGGTGCAGTGGGACGGTGTTGAAATTGATATCACTGATAGAAAAAAGAATGAAGTGAGTCTCAAACAAAGTATCGAACGGGTACGAAAAGCGTTGAGTGCCATTACAAACGTAATAGTAGCAACCGTTGAAGCACGGGACCCTTTCACCGCTGGACATCAACGCCGTACAGCGGATTTGGCGCGGTCCATAGCGATAGAAACGGGTTTGACATCCGATCAGATTGAAGGCATTCACATGGCCGGCATCATCCACGATATCGGCAAAATATCCATCCCGGCAGAAATCCTCAGCAAGCCGGGCAGGCTCACGGAGGCAGAGTTCGACCTTGTGAAAATGCACGTCGATACGGGATACAACATCTTAAAGCGGGTCGATTTCTCTCAACCTGTCGCACGAATAGTGTATGAGCATCATGAGAGGATGGATGGCTCCGGTTATCCCCGGAGGCTGAAGGGAGAGGAGATGATCATTGAATCAAGGATATTGGCAGTCGCTGATGTGGTAGAGGCAATGGCGTCCCACCGTCCCTATCGACCTGCCTTGGGTGTAAATGCGGCATTGGGAGAGATAGAAAAGAACAGGGAAGTTCTTTACGATGCAGATGTAGTAGATGCCTGTTTGAGATTATTTCGGGAGAAGGGATATCAACTACCGGATGTATGACCTGCGGCCCCCTATGTCCTCTCCTTATCCCCCTGCAGTAATCGATGGATCAAATGCCGCTGCACAAGGAAGAAGCCCGGCTCAGGGTGGTCAATTGTGGGGTATCACACCTAGACGTCAAGGTTGCCGTCTTGATGTGGTTGGAAAGTCTGTCTTATTGTTGTCACTTCGTTGTCGCAAGAAAAGGGGCTACAGGATCATGCCTCGTAACCCCTTGATTTTATGGTGGCGGTGCAGGGACTTGAACCCCGGACACTACGGATATGAGCCGTATGCTCTAACCAGCTGAGCTACACCGCCATTGTATCGCAGGAACGGCGGTTATTACATCAGAACCCTGTTCCTGTCAAGTCCATTGGTGGCCTGGAAAACCGGCTCTGTACCGGTTCAATCCGACCGCCCGTCATGGAGGATCAGGTCATAGGCCACTACCACACTCTGCCGCGTGGGCAGAACCAACGCAAGAACGATCTGATTCCTGCCGTCGTTGTTGAGGTCCTTGAACTGGTAATCCGTCACATAGCCCTGAATGGACCGTGTCTTCCAATTCTCAAGCAGCCCCAATCCGTCCCAGCTGAAGCCGTATATCTCGCTGCGGTTGAATATTTTCACATTGCGCAGCAACCGTTCCGTTGTGGATTCATTTTTTATAATGATGATCTCGTTTTTTCCGTCTCCTTTGAGGTCGTAAGTCAGGATCCTCACGTTAGCGTACACATTTTCCTCTTCTCCCAGCTTTTCAGACCCGGCCACGCCCGAACGCCGCAACTCAAAATCAATAAGGTTGTCGCTTCCGCCGAAGGCTTCGTTACTCTTCCAGACAAGATCGGAAGATCCCCCGAATACATGGATTTTGGACAGTGGCTTGGTAGTTTTCTGGTAGACGTTCAGTCGGTCATACGTGTCCAGGGCTATAACTCGCTCCGTTCTCCCGCCGTCTAGACTTGCCATGGTCATCCCGTAAACGGCCAGGCCTTCGGGAATGGACATCCGCCGTCCCTGGCGATAGGAACCATTATCCCAGATAACCTGATATATGGGTTTCTCGAAGGGATGGTCCATCCCCAGTTGCTGACCCAGCAACTGGGGGCCATTGGATGATTCAATGACCCTGAAAAACCACGGAAGACCCGCCGCGATGGTTTCATAGGCACCGTCACGATATTCAATAATAAAGGAATTGAGGCGGGTCCGCATCATGCTCGTCACGATGATTTCCGGTGTGCCGTTTCCATTTATATCAGCTACATCCACGGCTATGTGATTGTCGGCAGATGATCCCGTTATGGAGTGCTTCAGAACAAATCCCTCATCCCGGAGTTGGTAGATCATAACCGTGTTCCGGTCGATAACAACCACTTCATTCTTTCCGTCACCGTCCACGTCACCAATATCCATTCCTTTGAATTTCTTCGGATATCGGGGGCTCATGAAGAAGCCCTCACGGTCCAGCACATCGGGACTCATTATGTAGGAAGGGTTGATGATGGCCGTCAGGGTTCCCTGGTGCGATCTCAATACATCCACGGGTTCTCCCGCTCCGGGAGTCCGCTCCTGAGGCTGTTGCTGGACCTGCCTGGACACCACCGGTGCGGGCGGCGCTGCGGCGGGGAGATCTCTCCCCAGAATGTGGGCGTGGACCCGTCGGGACAGATCTCCGATTTTGGGAATAACGTCGTCCATGCCCCGCGTCTGCTCTGAAACGCCCACCGGTGCCGTTTGAGTCGCCACGTCGAGCAGCCGTCCGTCAAGGCTGATGCTGCTTCCGATTTTGGTGATACTGCCCCATAGAACATAATCGAGACTCAGATTCCGGCCGATTTCGTAGGCGTCAGACACCTCGAGTTCCGTCACGCCCCTCGCCGTGAGGGCACCGACAATCGCCTGCTTGTCAACAACATCGATCTCTCCCGCAGCGGAAAGACGGGAAATAAGCATGTCCCATATTCCGCTTCGCACATATTCTATATCTTCAGAACTGTGTATCGTGAAGGGCAGAATGCCCAGTGACTTTCGTTCTTCCTGGCCGTAAGCCCGGAGCGGGGACAATGAAACCAGGAGAATCAAAACAATCGCTGCCAGGGTTACTGCGTACTTCTTCATCGGAGTCTCCTCGCCGTATTGTACGTATCGTATCTTTCAGCCGGCTCCGCCGCAGGGGGCGACGCTATGTGACCAAGTGTTTCTGTATATCAGAAAAATCGTTGTAATAAAAACAATCTTTCCCCCGGGCACGGTACTCGCTGTAGAGAAGGTCCCGGGCAAAGATGCGATCGGCATCCTGCGCGGGACACAGATCGGAGCTTCCATCGCCCACATAGACAATTTCACGGTAGCGATCCCTCATTCTCCGCATGATGGATCGCTTGCAGTTACCGCATCGATTACAGTCTTCGTTCCTGTGGGGGAATTCAAAGGAAAGAACGCCGTCATCCTGAAAGACGGCCCTGTTGGCGTAACAATCGAGACCGTCAAGCCCGTACTTGTCGAGAATCGCCTCTATGTAGAAATCGAGTCCGTCGGACACGATGATGACGTCATGCCCCCGGTCATGACAAAACCGGCAAAAGGTTTTGAAATGAGGGTCCAGCTCGCCCGCCTCCAGCACATAACGCACCATTTCCTCCCGGGTCGCTCTCAGATGCGGTGCAACCCTCCGGTAGGCTTCCTGGGAGCCGATGTGGTCCTTTTCGTAGGCCCTGTTGATGCGTTCCCACTCCTCGGGAACGGAAAACCTGCTGAGGATGCCGTAGCCCATGTCCCGGGGACTGATTGTCCCGTCAAAGTCACAGAACAATAACGTCCTGTTTTTATCCGGCATTACTGAATTTCCCGTCTGATCTAAAGTACCGGTCACAAAGAAAACTCCCCCCACTGCCCTGCGGGCCGTGCCCTTGATACGGCCCGGACCCGAACAGCTCTTACTTACTCCCTGTCGGACTTTCTCATGAAGGCCTGAAAGAAATCGATGGGTATGGGGAAGAGCGTCGTCGAATTATTCTCTGTGGCAATTGCCGCCAGGGTCTGTAGATACCTCAATTGGAGCGCTATGGGTTCCTTCGCGATGACAACACCCGCCTCGTTGAGTTTCTGCGCGGCCTGGAATTCACCTTCCGCGGAAATGACCTTCGCGCGCCGCTCGCGTTCCGCCTCGGCCTGCCTCGCCATGGCACGTTTCATCATTTCAGGCAGGTCGATATGCTTGACCTCCACGTTGCTCACCTTGATACCCCATGCATCGGTATTCCGGTCGAGGATCTGCTGGAGATGTTCGTTGATCTTCTCCCGTTCTGAAAGCAGTTCGTCCAGTTCAACCTCACCGCAGACACTTCTCAGTGTTGTCTGGGCGAGTTGAGATGTCGCGTAAAGATAGTTTTCAACTTCTATGACAGCGTCATTGGCCGTAATCACCCTGAAATAGATGACGGCATTGACGCTTACCGAGACGTTGTCACGGGTAATCACGTCCTGGGGCGGAACATCCATGGTTATGGTCCTCATGTCCACTTTGACAAGCCGGTCGACAATGGGAATCAGGATGATCAGGCCGGGCCCCTTTGTGGCAATGACCCTTCCAAGTCTGAAGATAACGCCCCGCTCGTACTCGTTGAGTATCCTGATTGCCGATGCCAGGAACAGCACCACCAGGACCAGTATCGGCGCAAGAGTATATACCATGACTCGTTTCCTCCTTTTGTAGTTACCTCAGTCGTTCTGTTCCAGCGGCTCCACCTCGAGCACAAGCCCTTTCATGCCGATTACCCGGACAGGGGTCCCCGCTTCGATTCTCCGGACACTCACGGCGTTCCAGTGTTCGCTTTTGACGAAGACCGTGCCCGCCCGATGGACAGGTGTCTCGGCCCGGCCCGTCGCGCCCATCATCCCTTCCATCCCCGTGGCCGGCTTTCTTCTGTGGGCCCTGACGGCCATACCGATGACGGTTATGAAAAAGGCGCTCACCACGATGATCGCGGGAATCATTACCTTGAAAGAAACTCTGAGCGCGGGATCGGCGGAATCAAACAGGAGGAGCGACCCGAAGACCAGTGAAATGACGCCTGCCACTGAAAGCATGCCGTAACTCGCCACCATGATTTCCGCCACGAAGAGTATTACCGCCAGTACGATAAGAAGAATCCCGGCATAGTTTACGGGCAATGTCTGCATGGCAAAAAAGGCGAGGAGCAGTGATATGGCCCCCACCACACCGGGCAGAATAGCGCCGGGATTTGAAAATTCAAAGTAGAGCCCCGCCAACCCTATGAGAAGCAGAAGGTATGCTATATTCGGATTGGCGATAGTTGTCAATATCCTGTCTCTCAACCCCATGCCTTTGTAGTTGAGAACAACTCCCTTCGTCGCCAGGGTCGTCATACCCGGCGGCAACTCGACGTCCCTGCCGTCGATCTGCCGGAGGAGATCCTCCATATTCAGGGCCACCACATCGATAACGTTTTTTTCCCTGGCTTCTTCAGCCGTGATAGAAACGCTTTCACGAACGGCTGCCTCGGCCCATTCGGCGTTTCGACCTCGTCGTTCAGCTATGCCCACGGTATAGGCCACGGCATCGCTGACAACCTTTTTCTCCATGGTTTCGTCCATCTTGCCGCCCACGCCGATGGCAACGGGATGGGCCGCACCGATATTTGTTCCCGGAGCCATAGCCGCCACATGGGCGGCCATGGTAATCATGACACCCGCCGAGGCCGCCCGGGCCCCCGATGGGGAAACATACACGATCACCGGCAGGGGAGCGTTGAGAATGGATTTAACGATGTCGCGCATGGACGTATCAAGTCCTCCCGGCGTGTCCAGGGCAATGATGAGACCCGCCGAGCCGGATACCTGCGACTCCTCGAGACTCTTGACGACATAGCTCGCCACCGCGGGAGTGATGGCGCCATCGATGGTGATCACGTCAAAAACGGCGGAGCCTCCCCTGTCGGATGCCCCGAGAGGCGTACAGAACACCCATGCCGCCAGCAGGACGACCATCATGTACAGGAACAGCGAACGTGGTGTGTCAGATGTCATGGAAGTCATGCTTCCTTTCTTTCATGATTCCGCCGGGAACGACAGCAGATTCATGATCATCTGCATGTCCTCCCAGACCTTTCGTTTCGCGCCCTGGTTCCGCAGGAGATAGGCAGGGTGATAGGTCGGCATGAGAGGAGTTCCCCGATATTCGTGAAAGGTCCCCCTCAGCACGGTGATGGGAGCATCCTTTCCCAACAGCGTTTTAGCGGCAAAGGTCCCCAGGGCACAGATAACACGGGGCTGAATAGCGTCAATCTGTCTCTTCAGGAAGGGTTCGCAGGCGCTGATCTCGTCGGGTCCGGGGTTCCTGTTTTCCGGCGGGCGGCACTTGAGGATGTTGCAGATGTATATGTCCTCCCGTTTCATCCCCATGGCCTCGATGATCCGCGTCAGAAGCCGACCGGCCCTGCCTGTGAAGGGACGGCCCTGCCTGTCTTCATCAGCGCCGGGCGCTTCTCCCACAAAAACGAGGGGCGCCCGGGGATTCCCCTCTCCAAAAACAATATTCCGGCGGGTCTTGTAGAGTCCGCATCGTCTGCAATCCCCCAGGTCGGTCCGGATTTCTTCAAGAGATCTCCCGGGATGGACTCCCCTGTTCTCCCGCTCATCCCCGGCTGTCGCGGCAGGAAGACGATACCTCCTGCCGGAAAGGGTGAGCCCCCCCACGTCCTCTTTCAGCAGACATTCGGCGAGGCGTACCCTCAATGACCGTGCCAGTTCGAGAAGCTCCTCTTCATGGAAGCTTGTGCGAGGCGGAACATCAGGCGCCCCATTCCCGTACGGCCTCATGAGCCCCCCCGTCCTTCGAGCAACGCGGCTACCCTGTCGAGGATTCTGTCGGCCACATCCTTCTTGTCCATCAGGGGAAGAACGTCAACGCCGCCTTCTCTGTCCAGGATTCGGACCACGTTGGTGTCATGACCGAATCCCGCTCCCGGCTCGCGCAGGTCGTTGGCGACGATAAGATCCAGATTCTTTTCCTCCAGCTTTTTCAACGCGTTTAAAACGAGATCGTCCGTTTCCATGGCGAAGCCGACAATGATCATGTCTCCCTTGCGTCGACCGGCCTCGGCAATGATATCGGGATTTCTCTCCAGGACAATTGAGAAAGAATCTCCTTTTTTTTTGATTTTTCCCGTCGACGGCCGCGCCGGCCGGTAGTCCGCGACGGCGGCCGCCTTGATGAGCACCTGCGTATCATCCAGACGCTTCAGGACGGCGTCGGCCATTTCCCGGGCCGTTGTTACCGGTACGCAGGTTACACCTGTCGGAGCCGCCATGGGCACGGAACCGCTGACGAGGGTCACGCGTGCGCCGCGGCGTTTTGCCATCAGGGCCAGAGCGTAACCCATTTTCCCCGTGGAGTGATTTGTAATGTAGCGTACGGGATCGAAGGGTTCACGGGTAGGACCAGCCGTCACCAGAACGGATACGTCGAAAAGATCCTTCTTCGCGAGGATTGTTTCAACAGCCTCAACGATGTCTTCCAGGGGCGGGAGTCGGCCGGGACCCTCGGTCTTGCAGGCAAGTGCCCCCGAAGCCGCCTCCAGGATGTGATAACCGAAGTTCGACAGCCTGGTCAGGTTGTCCCGGAAAATCGGGTTGGTATACATGTCCGTATTCATGGAGGGACAGATCAGGACAGGTGTTTTCAGAGCGACAAGGGTGGTGCTGAGGAGATCATCGGCAATTCCCGCGGAGGCCTTCCCGATAATGTTGGCCGTGGCAGGAGCGATGACGGTCACGTCTGCCCACCGGGCAAGGCTGATGTGAGCAATATCCCGCTCCCCGGCAGGCTCGAAAGTATCTCGGTACACCCGGTCACCAGTGAGAGTCTCCAGGGTGGCGGGCGTAATAAAATAGTGCGCGTTGCCCGTCATGACGGCCTTCACCCTCGCGCCCCCGGTGACCAGCATCCTCACCAGTTCCGCTGTCTTGTAGGCGGCGATTCCGCCTGTAATTCCAAGGAGAATACGTGCTCCCTTCAGCATGCTGTCCTCCTCATATTCCTTCTCTCACTACCTGTTTTTGAAACCCCCGCCCGGAACTGTCGGTATCCAGGCCGTCCTGCCTTGGATGCAATAATATACTCCGAAAAACAACAGAAGTAAAGTGTGACGAGTTCGTCAAGTGTGTGTGAGTGAAGGGATCCGGTTTCTCTTGCAATAGACCCCTGTTTATTATAGTCCTCCCACAAGACAGGGCGAGGTGAAACACGATGAGAACATGGATTCGATACGTCACAGGCATAGTGGTGGCTCTCGTGCTGGTGCTGGGGGGCTGGCAGGCTTCGATCCACCTGGAGGGGAAAATCCCGAAAATCGTGGTGTCTGAAGAGGTGCGCTACCTTGGGCCCGAAAGCGCCCTGTCCGTGAGCTTTTCTGATGAAGGGCGGGGACTGCGGCAGATCACGGCTTTTATCGAGCAGAACGGGAAACGACAGCTTTTGGGGGGGATGAACTTTCCCGCACCGGGCACAACACAGAAAACCCTTCGCCTGGCTTTCGATCAGCCCGGCCTGGATCCGGCGGAAGGGCCGGCCAGGCTGCTTTTTTCGGCCGTTGATTATTCCTTCAGAAAAAATGAGACTTCCATGGTCATGGACGTGGTGGTGGATCACACGCCTCCCGGGATATCGACGATGACCTCCGCCCATTATATCAATCCCGGCGGATCCTGCCTTATCGTGTACCGGCTTTCGGAGACCGTGGACACAACGGGAGTCATGGTGAACGAAACCTTTTTCCCCGGGTATCCCTTCGACCCGGCGGAAGAGCAGCCCCGTTATGCCGTCCTTTTCAGCATACCTGTCGATGCCACGGGGAACACCGTCAAACTCGGTATAACGGCCCGTGACAGGGCGGGTAATGAAGCATTTTCAACGTTCCACTACCATGTACGGACCAAGACCTTCCGCGACAGAACGCTGGATTTGAGTGACCGGTTCCTCGAAAGCCTCATGCCTGAGTTTACGAGCCGCATCCCCGCGCTGAAAAATGTCTCGCCACTGGATGCTTTTATTTATGTCAACGAAGTCCTGAGGGAAGAAAACGATCGGGAAATCCAGAAAATCTGTTCTCGAAGCGAACCCCGGAAACTCTGGGAGGGACGGTTCCTCCGCATGAGCAATGCCGCCACCATGGCCGGATTCGGTGACCGCAGAACCTATACGTATAACGGCCGGCCCGTCACCGGGAGCCTTCATGACGGCATCGACCTGGCGTCAACGATAAACGCCGTCGTTGAAGCCTCCAATTCCGGCATCGTTGCCTACAGGGGATACCTGGGCATTTACGGCAATATGGTCGTCATCGACCATGGTCTGGGGCTTTTCAGCTTTTATGCCCATCTTTCGTCAATCACCGTTGAAAAAGGCGAGTGTGTGGAGAAGGGACATCCCATCGGTCGTTCCGGAATGACGGGCCTTGCCGGCGGTGACCACCTCCACTTCGGCATCTATCTGGGAACGCAGTTCGTCAACCCCGTCGAGTGGTGGGACCAGGGCTGGATAAACGACAACATACTCAACAAGGCGGCTCTCCCCTGACAAACAGATCCCCCCGGCATCGCCTCACGACCGTTTCACGTCCCGGTGGGAAAGGTTGGTCCCGTAACCCTTCTCTTTCATGAAGCGCGCTATCTTGTTCGTGACCGCCACGGACCGGTGCTTTCCACCGGTGCATCCCGTGGCGATGGTGAGATAGGCCTTCCCCTCTTTTTCAAAAAGAGGAATCAGGAAGGACAGCATATCGAACAGGGAGTCCAGGAATTTCCGCGTATCATCCCATTTCATAACCCATTCCTCCACCTCCGGGTCATTTCCGGTATATTCCCGCAGGGATGCTATGAAATAGGGATTTGGGAGAAACCGCACATCGAAAACAAGGTCCGCGTCGGAAGGCAACCCGTAGCGGTATCCGAATGAAATGAGGTTCACCGTCAGCTTCTTGCCCTTCAGCGTGTCAAGATAGTAGCGCTGTACCAGTTCTTTCAGTTCGTGGATCGTGTAAAGCGACGTATCCACGACATTATTTGCCATCTCCTTGATGGGCATCATCTCCCGTCGTTCCGCCTTGATGCTCTCGAGCAGGCTGCCGCCCGTAAAGAGCGGGTGAGCCCGGCGGGTTTCGCTGAAGCGATTCAACAGACGCTCGTCGCTCGAGTCGAGAAAGAGGATTTCAATAGGATAGCATTTCTTTTTGAGTTTCGAAACTATGGCGAGAAAAGTCTCAAGAAAGGTCTTTTCCCTGAGGTCCATCACCAGGGCCACTTTCGTTATCTCTCCCGAGGAGCCCACCTGCAGTTCCAGCAATTTCGGCAAAAGCGCTGCCGGCAGATTGTCGACACAAAAAAAACCGATGTCTTCCAGGGCCCGCAGAGCCGTACTTTTCCCCGACCCGGAAAGACCCGTGATGATCACAACTCTGATGGACTTCATAGAACGGCTCCCGCCCATACACGTCTGTCGGCCGCCACCCGTTCCACACTATCCGCCGGGTCGTCCCCGGAGGAACCTGACCATCGGAAAACCGGCAGATCCCTGCCGAGAAGGCGAAACCGGCTACAGGGCTCCGCCCCGATCCCTTGGCGACCGGGCATCCCCGTCAGATCGAACACCAGGTCGACGGGGGAGGACCCGCTGACCACCGACGCTTCGAACTGTTCACATACATTTACGATACCCCTTCCCCGCACTTCGATCAAGCCCTTTATACCCTGGTGGCTGCTCCCGCGCAGCCGTCCTCTCCCACGTCGCCTGACACAGACCAGGTCATCGGCCACAAGCTGGTGGCCCCGACGAATCAGTTCGAGGGCACAGCGACTTTTACCCGAACCGCTTGCCCCCCGAATCATTACACCCGCACCCGACACATTCACCAGCGTGGCGTGAACGTAGACTGTTCCGAGAAGGTGTTTTCGAAGATATGCCGTCAGACGGCTTTTGACATACCAATGATACCCGGGAGGGATTCTGAATCCCGCCCATGTCCGGCTGCAGAGAAACAATGGACGGACGCAATGCAGGCGGGTGCGCATCTACTACTCGCAGGCTTGATCTTTTTCGGCAATGAGTGAGAAGAGGCGTTCCCGTGATCCCGCCTCCATGAGATCCTTCCTGAAATCGGAATCTTTGAGCATTCTTGAAATTTTCGCAAGCACCTTCAGGTGCCTGCCCGCCGAGTTGTCCGGCACCAGAAGCAGAAAGAAAATACTGACCGGTTTTCCGTCCAGGGCGTCGAAGTCTACACCGTCGAAACTTCTGCCGAATGAAACGACCAGCCTGTCCAGACCCTGCAACTTTCCGTGGGGAATCGCGACTCCTTCACCGATGCCGGTACTCCCCAGTTTTTCTCTCTCCAGGAGAACTTCAACGATGGCGTCCGCATCCTCCTCCGGAAGGCTGGCTGCCACGGGACCGGACAACTCGTAAAGAACCTCCCGTTTCGTCTTTGACTTCAATTCATCGACGATACAGTTCATCTCTATCAGTTCCCGTACGTGTATACTCATGACATATCCACCCGGAAATCAGCCCGTCGCTTCGATAAGCTCGTAATTTCCGTCATCACGGCGGTAAATGACCGTCACGTTCTCCGAACCGGCGTCACGGAACAGCATGAACTGGTTTCGGGACTCCTCCATCCGGAAAATAGCCTCGTCCACAGACATGGGGTTGAGAATGACTTTCCGCGTCTCCACCACGCGATATCCCTCTTCCTCTTCGACGGATTCATCGGGAAGTGAGGCAAGACCCCGGGCAATCTCTTTCGGAGCTCCCTCTTTGCGGCCTCTCAACTTATCCTTATGCTTCTTCAACTGACGTTCAATTTTATCCACCGCGGCATCGACGGCGGGTATCATCTCCGTCGCCTCTTCCCGGGCATTGATGGTTGAACCCTTGGCCATGACAAGACTTATTTCGGCGGAATTACGGTACTTTTCCACCGAAAGAACCACCCGTACATCTACAGGTTTTTCTATATACCTTTCAAGCTTGGTGAGTTTCTTTGTTATATATTCCTTGAACCCATCCCCTGACTCCGCATTGCGAAAGGTAAAAGAAATCTGCATGGACATTCTCCTCTCTTGGTACCCGTTATGGCCAGCCGAACCAGCGACGGTCTTTCAGAAACGAAATGTTGTTCCCTATGGGATTCCCCTCAAAATGTCAATAGTATTTTTTTCTCTTGTGGGAAGGAAGAATATTCAGAACCCCCCGGTACTTGGCAACGGTACGCCGGGCTATTCTGATACCATCCTTCTTCAGCAGTTCCACTATCTGGCTGTCGTTATAGGGTCGCCGCAGATCCTCTCCCGCCACCAGTTTCGCTATGCGATCCTTGACGCTTTCAGAAGCTATGGCATTGCCTTCGGTCCTTTGGATGCCGCTGCTGAAGAAATATTTCAGCTCGAAAATACCCCGGGGGGTATGCATGTATTTGCTGGAGGTCACCCTGCTGATTGTCGACTCGTGCATTTCCACGTCCTCGGCAATGTCCCTGAGTACCATAGGCTTGAGATAGTCAATGCCCCGCTCGAAAAAATCGATCTGGTGCTTCACGATGCTTTCCGATACCCGATAGATGGTCTTCTGGCGCTGTTGAATACTCTTGATCAGCCACAGGGCCGACTGGAGCCGCTCCCGAATGTATTCACGGTTTTTCGCTTCATTGGCACTGCTTGCTTCCAGGGCGAGCATTTTCCTGTACAGGGCACTGACCCTGAGCCGCGGAAGGCCGTCTTCGTTGAGGGATATCCTGAATTCATCTCCCTCCTTGTAAACGTAGACATCGGGGATTATATAATCACACCTCTCCCGGTTATAGCGCAGGCCCGGCTTGGGATCGAGACCGAGAATCAGCGACGACGACGCCATGACGTCCTCGACGGACACCTTCTGCTGTTTCGCTATCTTGTCATAATTGTTGGTTTGCAGATCGTCGAGATGCTCTTCTATGATTGTCCCGGCCAGAGGGTCCGGTGATTCCATGTGTCGCAGCTGGATCAGGAGGCATTCCCTGAGGTCCCGGGCGGCAATCCCCGGGGGGTCGAATTCCTGGACACGGAAGAGCACGGTCTCCACGAAGCCCGTATCCTCACCCGTCGCAGCGGCTATCTCTTCGAGTGTGGCGGCCAGGTACCCGTTGGCATTGAGATTACCGATGATCTGACCCGCCACGGCCCTTTCTTTTTCCTCTTCCGTCATCCGTGACAGGTTGAACTGCCACAGGAGGTAATCAACGAGGGTCTCCTCTTTTGAAGACATGTTCTCCAGGGAAGGGGCCTCGGCGATTTCCTGTGAAAAATTGACTCCTACGACACCGTAGTCTTCGAAATAGCCGTCCCAGTCAAAGTCGTCCTTTCCGTCACCTTCACCCGTTATCTCTTTGGATGTTTCCGCGGGTCTTCCGTCGTCTTCACCTATGTCGGGCACATGGTCAACGGCAGTTTCGGCGTCGAGGGTTTCTTCCTCAAGCATCGGGTTTTCCAGGAGTTCCTGGTTTATGGCACTGACCAGCTCCAGTCTGGACAACTGCAGAAGCTTTATTGACTGCTGGAGCTGGGGCGTCATGATCAGTTGTTGCGTCAGCTTGAGGTTCTGTCTGAGTTCAAAGGCCATGATTTGTTTCTGTCGCTGGACAATTCCGCCGGCAGCCTAAAGGTCGAAATCCGCTCCCAGGTATATTTTTCTTGCCGCGTCGCTGGCGGCTATGGCGCCGGGAGAACCTTCCATCAGGATGGATCCTTCGTTAACGATATAGGCACGGTCACAGACTTTCAGGGTTTCCCGCACATTATGATCGGATATCAGAACACCGATATCCTTGTCCCTGAGCCTCCTGACGATGCCTTGAATATCGGCAACAGCTATGGGATCGATGCCCGCAAAGGGCTCGTCGAGAAGCATGAACCGGGGGGATGTCACCAGGGCCCGTGTAATTTCCACCCTGCGCCGTTCGCCCCCCGAAAGCGCATAGGCCATGTTTCCCGCCAGTTGTGTCAGGTTCAACTCACCCAACAGTTCCTCCAGCCGTTTCCGGCGTTCCGCGCGGGTGATGTCAAGGGTTTCAAGTATGGCGAGAATGTTTTCCTCCACCGTGAGCTTCCTGAATATGGACGGTTCCTGGGGCAGGTAACTGATGCCCCTCCGCGCCCGGAGATACATCGGAAGATCAGTTATATCATCGTCATCCAGAAGAACAGCTCCGGAATCGGGCTTCACCAGGCCCACGATCATGTAGAATGAAGTCGTCTTCCCCGCTCCGTTGGGACCGAGCAGGCCGACAACCTCACCCCTTTCGACATCCAGGTCGATACCGTTGACCACGGCCCGCCCGTTATATATTTTGACCAGTTGTTTCGCCAGCAACTTGACCATCAGCCTGTCACGGCCCGATGCCGTTCAGTCCTTCACCGGACTTACCGGGTTTCCGAATGAATCGTCGCCGTGACCCGTCCCCCTTTCAGATCATCCACCATGCCCCGGCCTTCGGTCATGTTCCATGTGATTCTGCCGCCTTCGACGATATTCTCACCGTCTTCAAGACGGGCCTTATCGCCGGTCATGACAATGGTCTGTTGTTCATACTCCAGGATGGCGTGATCGCCTGTCATGGTGCCCTGTTCGCTTCTGATCACCACGGCTCCAAGGGCCTCCACCTGTTCGATCCCGCTTCCGGCCAATCCATTGTCGGGGCGGGATCCCGGACGATACCGGATTCGAAGCGTGTCGGAATCGACGGTCACACCACCCTGAAAGGCTTTCACGCTTCCCGAGAAGATGATGACCGCGCCGTCGTCAAGGGTTTCCATGCGATCGGAAACGATCGTTATGGGGCCGCTCATCCGGCCGGGCTGGACCGCCCATGCCGCGAGGCATGAACCGGTCACCAAGGTCAGAGCAAGCAGAACGCGCGGTATCACCCACCCGCGTCCAAAAATCGGCCTACCGGCGTGGTAACAGCGCTGCATCGGTGATAACCGCCTTTACACAAGACAACAGAACCAGTTGATTTTCTTCAAGGGCGAAGGTCATGCCCCGTCCGGTAATCTCAATCGAAGCATTTTTCATCATCACATCGTCCCCGGTGAAAACCCGCCTGTCCAACGACCGGTAGCGCAGGGTTTCCGTTTCCAGCCGCTCGCCCCCATCAAGGACGACGACAACGTTTCCTGAAATTTCCATGTCTCCCGATTCGCTGTGGAGTATCCCCTGCTCACCGGTCATGGAATATGCCATACCGCTCCTGGAAATGAGCTTCACTTCCGGCTGTTCGAGATGAACCTCCTCATCCTTCTTCCGGTACCAGGCCCGCCGCGCTCTCACCTCCCATTGAAAATCGGGATCCCCTACCTGGGCATAGCGGAAATCCTTCACTTCGAGATCTGCAGCTTCGGAAAGAACCTCCACAGCTGATCGTATCGGCCGATTGCCGACAAAAAACTTCCCCACCGGGATCGCCCCGATTACCATAACCGCCAGAACGCCCGCGAGAATCAATGTTTTCGAGTTTCGACGCCCCACACCGGTACCGCCGGGACCGTAAAATTCAATACAGGGGCACCGCCCCTGCATGACGGAGGTATAGCACCCCTGGGCGTCGAAGTAAAGTGCAACCGCCGAGACGAAGCTCTTCCATCAATCGATTCCGTAGCGACGAACCACGTCGGGCCACTTACTTTTCGCTTTGAGAATCAGTTCGCACACTTCCCGCACGGCACCCCCGCCGCCCCGGGCTTCTGTGACGTAGTCGGCGGAGGCCCTGGTCTCGGGACCGGCATCGGCGACGGCTACGGAAAACCCGACAATCCTGAAAACGGGAATATCCACAATGTCGTCACCCACATAGGCGATTTCACCGGGGAGGAGTCCCGTACGGCCCAAATAGTCGATCAGGAAGGGTCCCTTGTTTTTGACGCCCTGGTACACTTCGGTGATTCCCAGGTCCAGTGCCCGCTTCTCCACTACGGCAGATTTCCGTCCCGTGAGGAAGACGACGCCGATTCCGTAGCGAAGAAGCATTTTTATTCCGTGACCGTCACGAACATTAAATTTTTTCAATTCCCTGCCCTGGTGGTCCATAATGATGCCGCCATCGGTGAGAACGCCGTCGACGTCCGTCATGAGAAGGCTGATGTCGGCGATTTGTGCAGTCAGATTGTCACTGATAGCCCTCATCACGCTGTATCCTTTCCGACAATCGCGTCTATCTCCTTCAACACCGCCAGGAGAGGAGGCAGCATGTCGAGAGAGAGCGAGTTTGGCCCGTCACAGAGGGCCATTTCCGGGTGGGGGTGAACCTCCAGAAAAACGCCGTCCACACCACAGGCGACGGCCGCCCGCGAGAGGGCCGACGCCATATCACGGTCTCCGCCGGAAGACGTCCCCTGCCCGCCGGGTAGCTGAACGCTGTGGGTAGCGTCGAAGACAATGGGATATCCACTCCTTCTCATCAGGGGGAGAGATCGCATGTCCGCCACCAGGTTATTGTACCCGAAGGTGTAGCCCCGCTCGGTTATGATGATTCTTTTGTTGCCCGAGCTGACTACCTTGTCGATGATGTTGGCGACGTCCCAGGGGGCCAGAAACTGGCCCTTCTTGATGTTGACGGCCCAAGCCTTCCGGGAAATTTCACTTACAAAATCGGTCTGTCGGCACAGGAAAGCGGGAACCTGCACCACGTCCAGGACTTCACAGGCCGCGTCGATTTCATCGAAGCGGTGAACGTCCGACAGAAGGGGAACTTCAAATTGTTCCTTCACATCGGCAAGCACCCGAAGTCCCTCGTAAAGGCCGGGCCCCCGGAAGGAGTCCTTTGAGGAGCGGTTCGCCTTGTCGTAGGAAGACTTGAAAATAAGGGGTATGCCCAGGCGGTCCGTCAGATCCCGCAAATAAGCGGCCGTTTTCATTACCACGTCCCGGCTTTCAATGACACAGGGCCCGGAAATCAGGACCAGCGGATGCCCCTCGCCGATGGAAAAATCGCCTATTGAAAATCCCGCCATAGGGTCCTCCTTCTCTTTCCGGTCCCGATTCGCCTGCCGTATCGGCAGGTGTGCTCGTAAGGATGCAGCGCAACACAACATCCGGACTTCTAACGAAGCCGTCAGGCTTGATGCTTCAGTTGCAGCAGCTTTATGCGCATCTCAGGAATCTTTTCCATGGCCTGCGCCGACTCGGGGTTCAGGCGGTAGGCGTAGGAATATTCCCTCAGGGCGTCTTCATACAGACCCTTTTTTTCATAGCATTCGGCCAGTTCCAGGTAGAGCCTGTAGTCCTCACGGTCATGGGCGATGGCACGTTTGTAGGAGTCGATCGCGCGATCCAAGTCTCCACGAAGGTACAGCGAACGACCCAGACCCCGGTGAAATCCCGGGTTTCTTCCGTCCATGCCGACAAGACGTTCATAGGTTGAGACCGCTTGTGCAAAGTTGCTTTCCCCGACATAGGCATCGGCCAGGATAACCAGCACCTCAACGGTGGGCTGCAGGGCTGCGTAGGACTCGTAGGCGGCGATGGCCTCTTTTTTCTTTCCGATCTGATCGTAGGCCACGGCGAGATTATACCGTATGTCGGCATCCTTCATGCCCAGCTTGATTGCCTGCTCATAGGCCGCGGCGGCGTTCTTGTAATCACCCGTCTCCTGGCAGGCAAACCCCAGACCTCTGTGAGCCGCGGCATTCCGGGGTGAAAACCCGATAATCTTCCTGAAGGCACCGATGGCCTTCGCATAGTCTTTTCGTGTCAGGTAGTGGTGGGCAAGCCGCTCCAGCGCCTCGGGATCGTCAGGTTTCAGCTTCAGAACCCGCTGATAGGTCCGGACGGCGTCATCATGCCGTCCGGCCTTTTCGTAGGCGACAGCAAGGTTGAAGGCTATGACGGAATCATTTGAATCCAGGGACAATGCCTTTTCCAGGTTTGCTATCTCCCGCGAGGGTTCACCCGCTTCAGAGTAGGCCAGGGCTATGTTGGCATAGGCAGCGGCGTTGCCTGGATTTCTTCTGATGAAGACCCGGTAAAGTTCAATGGCTTCCTCGTAACGCGACAGTTCGAGATAAAGTCCGGCAAGTATGCCCGCAATAGCGTCATTGTCGGGCATGGTATCCAGCACCGCTTTATATGCGTCGGCGGCTTTATCCTTTTCACCCGTTTTCTCGTACATCTCCGCCAGACGGTACCTCACGGGAGTGACGGTGGGATCGAGTCGAAGAGAGGCTTCGTAGTTTGCCGCGGCCCGAGGCCGGTTTCCCATCTGCTCATAGATGCGGCCGATGCCGGCATAGGCCGTCGCGTCGCGCGAATCGAGGCGGATCAGGCGCCGGTATACCGTCAGAGCGTCCTCATAGCGTTTTGTTTTCTCATAGAGTTTCGTCAGTTCAACCAGCACGTGAATGTCGTCAGGACTACGGGAAAGGACGGCCCGGTACTGCGCAACCGCTTCGTCTGTCTTGCCGGCGTCCACATACAGGTGGGCCAGCATTTTACGGGCATTCACGTCATCGGGCCTCAGGGAGACAGCCTGCGTGAGAAATTCGATGCGGGACTCCGTGCTTTCCGTACCGCGGGCCATTCTCAGCCAGTCTTGGGGCTGGATGTTCACATCCATCGGTATGGAGTAAATATCCCTGCCGTTGTGGCGGAGGGTGATAAAAAATTTCCTTGAACTGTCCTCCATGGCCTGATCAACTAAAGGTTCCCCCTTCAGCAGCAGCCCCATGTCGTTGGAATGCCCCGTCCCATCCACTTCAACGGTCACACCCCTTCCGAGGAGAACGTCGGTCCGGACTTCCTTGATGAAGAATTCATCGCGGTAGGTCACTTCGAAGTGGTCGCCCGGTTCAAGTCTGACGTCCTGGCCGTTTCTTTCAATATCAAGGCTGTAAAAGCGGGGCATCTCACCGAAAATATTGACCATGACAATCCGCTTGATCCGTTCCGCCATGGCAGCGGCCCCCTCATCGCCGGACCGTGTCAGGAAGAGGAAGAGACCGGCTCCCACCACTGTGATGAGGATAATCACCGACGCGAGAAGCCACCGTGAGCGTCTCTTCACGGGCTTCCGGCTTTGCCGGGCTTTTATTCTTTCGTTACGGCGATAGTAATAGTCCATATCACGTACCTTTGACGGCTTCGTAAAAAGGTGCCGGATGCTTCATTGCGCCCCCTCTTTTGTCACCGCGACACACTCCGAAGTACGCCCCATCCCCGGAATGCGCCCGCCGTGCCTCAAGGACCTTTTTCAGAGCCGCCCTCCATCGGGCGTTTTCGACTGTTCACGAGTTCATCACCCCTGGATGATCATACGTATAAAATATTACCATGTCACTGAACACTTGTCGAACCGAGATTTGTATCGGCCTTCAATCCGGATCCGGCCTTGTGACGGCACGGACCGAGATCGGGATGCTGTTTTGTTATCCCCGAGGATGATACTTCCGGTGCGTCTCTTTCAGATATTCCCTTGTCACATGAGTATATATCTGGGTCGTAGCGATGTCGGCATGGCCCAGCATGATCTGCACGGACCGCAGGTCGGCACCTCCCTCCAGGAGATGGGTGGCGAAGGAATGGCGGAAGGTGTGGGGATACACCTTTTTCTCGAGTCCTGCCTTTCGGGCGTACTTTTTTACAATCTTCCAGAAACCCTGGCGGCTCAGGCCTTTGCCCGACCTGTTCAGGAAAAGCGTCTTCTCGGCGCTCCCCTTGAGGAGACCGGGCCGTACATCGTCCAGGTAACGTCTGACCTGGGCTGCAGCGGTGCTTCCCAGGGGAACGATACGTTCTTTTCCTCCCTTTCCCGTCACCTGCACGTAACCTACGTGCCAGTGAAAGCTGTTCAGCGAGAGTCCCACCAGTTCCGACACCCGTACGCCCGTGGCGTACAGGAGCTCCATCATGGCACTGTCCCGCACAGCCAGGGGGGTTCTGTTTCCCGGTGCTTCCAGGAGCGACGCCATTTCAAATTTTGTAAGTGTATCAGGAAGACGTATCCATATCTTGCCCAGTTCCACATGGGCAACCGGATTGACCGCAATGATACCGCGGTCGAGCAGAAAGCGGTTCAAGCCCCGAAGAGCGGCTAGGGCCCGGTTGATGGAATTCGTACCCAAACCCTCCTCGCGCAACTGCTCGAGGAAATCGACCACGGCGGTGGAATCGATATCCTCGATCCGTGCGACACCCCGCTCCTGGAAAAACCCCGCGAAACGGTTCAAGTCACGGCTGTAGGCCTCGAGCGTGTTCAGGGCAAGACCCCGCTCGACAGCCAAGTAGCTGATGAATCTGTCAATATGGTCATGCATAACCCAATGGGGACGTACTTAACTTATTAACTTGCCGGTGTCGATGCCGCGTTCTTTTATGATCTCTCCACCTCGCCTGACGGATTTGCTTATCGCGACGGTCGAAATAGCAAAGTATTCCGCCAAGGATGTCATCGTCATCCCCAATTCGCGTACAGCAAGGTAGCACACCAGGCTGCGCGCCGATACCGTATCTTTAAACCTTCCCCTGCGCACCACATCCTCAATGGCCATATCAAGCAGCTCCGCCACCCGGGTAACAATGACGTCCAGGGAAATTCCACGACTCTTTATTGAGTGACGTCGGTCAAAGGTTTCTTGGGCGGTCGCGAGAACACGGGCAACAAAATCGCTGTCACCCAGAATCCGTTCATCGGTTTTGAAGCCCCTTCCCGCATTCCCCGATTCACGTACCGGCGTCCATCCGCCTGCACTGCGAAGGAGTCCTCCACCGGTCAGGTCGGATCGTCTTCCCTGATCTATCCCCTGGAGGACAAAGTCGCGATAGTTTCTTCGGGCCGATGGGAGTGTTTCGCCAAAATGTGCCAGCACCTCTTCACTCTCCTGCCAGGATTTGGTGTGGGTGCCCATAAGAACGGAGTGACCGGAAAAAGGGTATCGACTCAGCCCGTCCATGTCGTCTACTATGCCCGCTCGCAGGGGATTGAGGTGGATATAGCGCACCAGTTGGAAAAAGTAAGCATCCTCCTGGCATATGATAGATCGATAGCGGTTCTGGAAGAGGTGACCGCAGCGCCCGTGCCTTCGGTTGAAACTCACCGCGTGACCTGTCATCAGGCTGCGCATTGCCGTGGAAAGCGGAACGGTACCCGTTCGAAGTAAAAGGTGAAAATGGTTGGGAATCAGCGCCCAGGCGTAGCAGGCTGTTTCGGTCTCCTCAAGGACAGCTTCCAGGCGATCAAGAAATGAGGCCCTGTCGCGATCGCTTCTAAAAATCTCTTCCCGGGCAATCCCCCGGGCAATAACGTGATGAAGCGTCCCAGGGGCATCTATGCGAGGTTTTCGTGGCATGACCTGATACTAGTGATGGGTTCGTGTTCCGTCAAGTTAATAAGTTAAGTACGTCCCCCCTTGTTTTCTATGCGGTAGCGGAGGGAATCGGGGGTAATCTTCAGGAGCCGGGCCGCTTTGCTTTTTGACCCGTCGGCTTTTTTCAGGGCCTCCTCAATCAGGCGGGCTTCGTACCGTTCCAGGAGTTGGTTCAGGTCGACCCCCTCGGCGGGGATTGATTCGGGGGCATCACCCGCGGAATCAGGCAGGCCGGTCCCTGAAAGAAGCAGGCTCTCCGGGAGGATGATGGCTGAGCGCTCCATGGCCACGCTGCGCTCGATAATGTTTTCCAGCTCTCTCACATTCCCCGGGAAGGGATACGTCAACAGAAGTTCCAGGGCGTAATCCGATATTTTTTGAACGCTTCTTCCCAGTTCCCCGGCGTATTTTTCGATAAAATAGTTCACCAGAAGGGGGATATCTTCACGGCGCTCCCGAAGAGGCGGGATTCTCAGGGGGATCACGTTAAGACGATAGTAAAGGTCCTCCCTGAATTCTTTAGCCGCCACCTTCGCTTCCAAGTCCTGGTTGGTTGCCGAAATAATACGGGCATCCACGGTGATGTCATCGGCCCCGCCTATTCTCCTGAAGGTTTTCTCCTGGACAACCCGAAGAAGTTTCACCTGAAGGAACGGTGAAAGCTCGCCGATTTCATCCAGAAAAATCGTACCGCCCTGGGCGTGTTCGAAGAGACCCGGCTTGTCGCCGTAGGCGCCGCTGAAGGAACCCTTCATGTAGCCGAAAAGTTCGCTTTCCAGCAGCGTCTCCGGAATGCCCCCGCAGTTGATGACGACAAAGGAACAGGTCTTGCGCGGGCTGTTCTCGTGGATGGACCGGGCCACCAGTTCTTTGCCCGTTCCACTTTCACCGAGTATGAGGACATTGGCGCCCGTATCGGCCACCTTTCTGACCATGGAATACAGTTTCAGCATTCCCTTGCTTTTCCCTACCATGCCGCTGAAACCGGGAGACTGCTCAAGGGTTTTCATGAACCGAGCCTCCTCCTGGAGGGAGCCTTTCTTTTCAAGAGCATCATTCACCAGGCTCGTAAGACGGTCAATGTTGAAGTTTTTCTCCAGGTAATCGTAGGCCCCCTCTTTCATCGCGGCCAGGGCGGTTTCCCCCGATGCATAGGCAGTAACGAGTACTACCACCGTTTCGGGGGACAGTTCCTTGATGGAACGGAGCAGCCCGATGCCGTCAACGCGGGGCATCCGCAGATCGGTTATAACCAGGTCAAAGGGCTTCTTTTCAAAGATGTGAAGGGCTTCCCTCCCCCCGGGCGCCGTAGCCACTGTGTGTCCCTCCCGGGCAAGCATAATTTCCAGCAAATCCCGCATTCCCTGATCATCGTCAACTACCAGGATGTTCGCCATCAGTTTTCTCCTCTTCCGGCACCTCTTCCGCCGCGGGGAATCCCATCACCACGCGGGTCCCTTCACCGGCATTGCTGTCGATACGGCAATAGCCGCCGTGGCTTTCCATGACCTTTTCAACAATGACAAGCCCCAGCCCTGTTCCTCCCTCCCTGGTCGTAAAAAAGGGGTCTCGCACATACACCATGTTCCCCGGATCGATACCGCATCCCGTATCACGAATTTCGATTTCAACACAGTCCCCGTCCTTACCGGGACGCGTTTCTATCGTGAGATCACCGCCTTCATTCATGGCCTGCATGGCGTTTGTCATGACATTTTGGATGGCCTGGCGCACTTCTTTCCTGTTCCCGCGAATCAGCCGCCGGTATTTGAACCGCCTCGTTACACAAACATCGCCGTTCCAATCCTCACTCAACCGGACCGACTCCAGCACCTCGTTAATCATATCGACAACGTCGATGGCGTCGATGGCGTCGACCCGCACAGCCCCTTTTGACGGAGCCAGAAAAAGAAAATCCCGGACCAGCGTTTCGAGCTGGTTTTGCCCCCGCTCGATGATGTCCATCAGTTTCCTGTCTCCCTTGCCGAGGGGCAGATCACGCCTGAGAAGCTGAATCGAACCGCTGATCGACGCCAGCGGGTTCCGCAGTTCATGGGCCAGTACCGCCGACATCTCACCGAGAAATGCCATTTTTTTACTTCTTTCCACTTCCCGTTCCATGGCCTTCAGAAACGTCAGATCCTGGAAAATAATGATGTTTCCCATGGGGGTCAGGGAAGAGTCGATAAGAGGTGAAAGGGAGCAGCCCAGGACCATGTCACGGCCGTCCGCGGCGGCAACCGTTGCTTCCACGACCGTTCTTCTCTCGTTGCGACCCGCCATGATTGATGAGATTCCGGGCATGACACCATCAAGGTCTCTCCCCACTGCCTGATACCGCCGCTGGCCCGTTATTTCCTCGGCGGCACGGTTGAAGGATCTGACCATCCCGCTCTGGTCCACCGTGATGATTCCAACGTTGACGGATTCGATGATGCTTTTGTGGAGCAGATCGAGCCTCTTGAAGGAATCCTCCTGTTCGGTGAGGAGGAACTTTGTCTGCCGTTCCCGCTCTACCAGATAGGAAGCCAGCAGGGCAGTAATGTAGAATGAAACGATATGGATGAATAGGCGTGAAAACACGTACCCCGCACTGGAAGAGGGATAGGGATTTCCCGGGGCGGGATTGATGTAACCGAAATATTCCAGGTCCAGAAGACCGCCGTAGCAGATGGCGCTCAAAGAGGCTATCATGATGGCGCCTCGTCTGCCCATGCACAGCGCGCCGTAGATAATAACAAGCGGATACAGAATGGAATAGATGCTCTCCACGGCCCCGGTCACATAGACCAGGGCCGTTATGAGGATCACGTCGATGATGGCCTGCAGCGAAAGGTTAAAAAGAGGGCGGTCCCAGTAGCGGGCAAGGATCATGTAAAAAACGGACAGAACGTAGATAGTCCCGATAATGGCGAAAACCAGATAGAGAGAACGGCCCGGAATGTCCAGATCACCGCCGGTCTGGATGAGGGCGGCGATTCCAAGAAGAAAGGAAACAATGAAAAGCCGGACGAAAATAAGCCTCCGAAACCGCGCCTCCCCGACAGGATCGACCATGGGTACCGCCGCTGTCATCATGGATCCTTTCTCCCGCCTGTCCGTCTTCGCTTTCGCAGGACGGCGATTGTACACTTTCATCCGCCGATTGTCCAGATCGTGAAGTTTTCTGTTTGACAATGCCCTCCCAAACCACTACAAAGAAACGATAGTTATTTCTTCCGATTCCCTCTCTGATTTCTTGAGTCGAGACCCTTGCATACCCGTCATTTTTTCATCTAGACCGCTCACGCCTGTCATTTCGGCCACCCGGATCTGCCCGTTCATCCGCTCACGCTCTGTCATTTCGACCGCAGGGAGAAATCTTGCGAGATCCCACTCCTAAAGAAAGATTTCTCGTCGCTTCGCTCCTCGAAATGACGGAGCTTAAAACGCTCCTCGAAATGACGGGACTTAAAGCGCTCTTCGACATGACGGAGCTTAAAACGCATCTCGACATGACGGAGCTTAAAACGCTCTTCGACATGATTTGATCTGAAACGCTCCTCGACATGGCGGAACTAAAAAGATCTCTCGTACCACCGGCGTCCGCCATGTCACGAGGGATATGTGATCTCATCACCCTACAGGGGCCTCTCTCATGAAAATACCCCTCGCGGCACTCTGCGTGCCGTTTATGGCAGGCATTGCGCTGGGCTCCCGTCTGCCCCTGCCGGAAACCCTCGGGCTTGTCCAGGTACTCGCCGCCTGTGTCGCCATCCTGGCCGCCCTGCGCAGAGGGAACCATCGGATCATTCTGGTTTGCCTCGTCTTCGCCTGGTTTTTCACGGGGTTTCTGGCCGGCCAGGGCATAAGGAATCCCGAGGAAAAACCGGACACGAAGACCCTGCTCCTCCTGACGGAACAAGGGGGGAACAAGAAAAGCACGCTGGAGGGGTACATCGCCGCCCCCCCGCACGTCATGGACGGAAAGACGAGGGTCATCCTTTCGGTGACGGCCCGCGTCGATGAAGACGGCAGGCATCCCCAGCGGGGAACCGTCCTCTTGACAGTTCGAAACAGTCCGGAGGATTTTGCCTACGGTGACTACCTGCGGTTTACGGCTCGTCTGAAAAAACCGGAAAATTTCAGAAATCCCGGAGGATTCGATTACCAGCGGTATCTCAGCCTGAGAGGGATGTCCATCGTCGCCTCGGTAAGCCGGGCCACCGATATCGTCCTTTTGAGACGCGGCGGCGGAAACCCGGTGAAAGCGGCTATCGAACACATCAGGGGGGACGTGAGAACCCTCATTGCCCGGGCGACCGGTCCCCCGGCAAGGGAACTTCTGGGAGCGCTCATCCTGGGTGAAAAGGAACGAATACCCCCGGCCCTGCGGGAGGGGTTCAACAGGACCGGGGTGGCCCATATCCTCGCCATTTCAGGACTCCATATAGGTATGGCGGCCTTCTTCGCCTTTGTTCTCATCAGGCTCATCATGACCTCCTGGAGCCCGCTCCTGCTGAAAGCCAACCTTCTGAAAGTCTGCGCCTGCGGTTCTCTCCTCTTCGTCCTAAACTACGCCTTCATAGCGGGCTTCAGCATCTCCACCGTCCGGGCAACGCTCATGATAAGTCTTCTCGCCGTTTCACTCCTGTTCTCCCGAACGGCGACACCCCTGAACACGCTCTCCCTGACGGCCCTGGCCGTCCTCACCCTGTCCCCGGCCGCCCTTTTTGATGTTTCATTCCAGCTTTCCTTTGCCGCCGTGGCGGCTATCCTTCTGGTCATGCCTCGCGCCCTCCCCGCTTTCAGGAGGCTTGACAACCGAAGATTCCTGAAAGCCGTCGTTGTCTCTCTTGTCGTCACCACTACGTCCACCATCGGGACAGCGCCTCTCATCGTTCTTTATTTCAACAGGCTGTCCCTGGTAACACTCCTCTCCAACGCCTTGGTGGTCCCTCTGGTCGGCTTTGCCGTCCTTCCTCCCGGAATAGCGGCGGCTTTCCTGGCGCCGTTCCTGCCGTGGCTTTCTGTGGCCCTGTTCAAAGCAGCCTCCCTGTTTCTTACGCCCCTCCTGTGGATCATCCGGTTCCTCGAAGGGCTTCCCTGGTCGAGCATGGACCTCCCGTCACCGGGCATCCCCGCCGTCGTCTGCTTTTACGCTGTCCTTCTTCTGGTCCTGAAACTGTTCGACGCCGTTCGGGCCGGCCCGTCGTGGAGGTCCGCGGGGAGACAGTCCCTGCCGACGATGGCGGCCATGATCACCATAGCCGCTATCGGCCTTGGCCATGAGCTGCACCTGGTACGGACAGGGATTCCTTCGAACAGGCTGGAAATGACCTGCCTCGACGTAGGCCAGGGTGACTCCGCTCTGGTCACGTTCCCCGACAAGACCGTCATGCTCGTTGACGGCGGCGGTTTTTTCGATTCCACCTTCGATGTGGGGAAAAACGTGGTCGCTCCCTATCTGCACCACCGAAGAATCCGGACCATCGACGTTGTGGTCCTGACCCACCCTGACCATGATCACATCGGGGGACTTCCCTACATACTGGAAGCATTCAGGGTGCGAGAAGTCTGGTCCAACGGAGACGAAGCGGACTCTGAGAGCTACCGGCGCTTTTCCCGGGCCATTGAAAAAAAGGGCATTCAGCACCGCGTACTCTGGAGCGGCTCTCCGGATCGCCTGATGGGAGGCGCCCTGATCTCCGTTATCAACCCCCGGGAGAAAAGCCGCAAAAGAATAGACTTCCCGGCGGGCTACGATTACAATCGTTACAGCCTCGTCCTGAAAATCACCTGGGGTGCCGTCAGCTTTCTTCTCACGGGCGACATCACGGGGGAACAGGAAATCTTCCTTATTAAAGATGGTGCCGGGCTGAAAAGCACGGTCATGCAGGTTCCCCACCACGGCAGCGCCCTTTCGAGCCGGGCCGATTTTCTCGAGACCCTGGGGGCGGACATTGCCGTGGTCAGCGCCGGTCGTGATAACATCTTCGGTTTCCCACGCCCCGAAGTCATCGAACGGTACCGTGAAGCGGGAACCACTCTCTACCGGACCGATCTCAACGGTGCCGTCACGGTGGGCACCGATGGGGATGTCGTTGACGTGTCCTGTTTTATCCCCTGCGCACCGGCCGCCGATCTTGACTGACCTTCATCCGGCACCATTTTACGAAGCCGTTCTCTATCGGACGTTTTCGGGTTTGTACAAGTTCGTCATTCTTTGCATTGCCTTTCGCCATAACCTGTGCTATGTGATTTTGCCTGTAATTCCAAGGGAGCACCGGAGCATGCCACTGATCACCTCCGTCCGGGGGTTCAAAGACATTCTGCCTGATGAAACGGGTGCCTGGCGGCATCTGGAAGATACGGCAAGGCGCATTTTCACCGATTTCGGTCTTCGGGAAATCCGTGTGCCCATCCTCGAAAAGACGGACCTCTTCAGGCGCGGTATCGGAGACACCACCGACATTGTCGAAAAAGAAATGTACACCTTCACCGATCGGGGCGGCGACTCGCTTACCCTTCGACCGGAAGCCACCGCGTCCGTCATCCGGTCGTACCTGGAACATCATCTCTACCAGGCCGATACGGTCCTGAAGCTCTATACCATGGGCCCCATGTTCCGGCGGGAACGTCCCCAGAGGGGTCGCTACCGCCAGTTTCACCAGGTCAATGTTGAATTCCTCGGATCCGAAGATCCCCGGGTCGATGGGGAACTCATTTTCATGCTCCTTCATTTCCTTGAAGAACTGGCCATTCCGAATCTCAACCTGGAAATCAATTCGCTGGGATGCCCCGCCTGCAGGCCTGCCTTCAGGGACCGCATCCGGGGATTTCTGGACGCCGGAAAGGATGGGCTCTGCGAGGACTGCCTCCGCCGCTTCGACACCAATCCCCTTCGCGTTTTTGACTGCAAAAGCGAAGAATGCCGCTCCCAGATCGACGGAGCCCCGCTGATTCTCGATTCCCTCTGTGACGAGTGTTCTTTTCATTTCAACGATCTCCAGCGATACCTCGAAACTCTCGGGGCGCCCTACGTCGTCAACGGCCGGATGGTTCGCGGTCTCGATTACTACCGCAGAACGGCTTTTGAAGTGATCTCCTCCTCACTGGGCGCACAGAATGCCGTTGCCGGAGGTGGGCGGTATGACGGGTTGACGGAGCAACTCGGGGGACCCGACATCCCGGGCATCGGCTTTGCCATCGGCGTGGAGCGACTGCTTGCTCTCATGCCCGCCGGCCCCGGGAACGGCAATGATACCCCTCTGCTTTTCATAGCGTCCCTGGGACGGAAAGCAGACGATTTTGCCTTCATTCTCTCCATGTCTCTTAAGAAGGCCGGAATCACTACGGAAATGGATTTCTCCGGCAAGGGGCTGAAAGGCCAGATGAAGCGTTCAGACAGGCTCGGGTGCCGTTTCACCCTCATTATCGGCGATGACGAACTGGTCCGGAAACAGGCTCAATTGCGTGACATGAAGACAGGAACACAGCGGATTCTGTCCCTGGAAAACCCCGTCGACACGGCCCGGGAGCTTGGCCGCTTCGCCGTCGCGGCGAATGACGCTTCCGGGATCGGCGGCGCCGCCGACACCACTACCGACACCAACTGATGCCTCGAGGGCGCGTCCCGGAAGTGGAAACAGGCTATCACACAGGGCGCGGGACAAACCGGTGTTCTGGAATCTTGAAAAAACGCGAGGTAACGACAGTGACAGCGTTCATGACGAAAGAAAAGAGAACCCACTACTGCGGTGAACTGAGAACCGCACAGGCGGGAGAAACGGTGGTACTCATGGGCTGGGCACACCGGCGGCGGGATCACGGAGGCGTCATTTTTATCGATCTCCGTGACCGTGACGGCATCACCCAGGTCGTTTTCAACCCCGAAGTGTCCCCCGAGGCCCACGAGGAAGCCCACAAGATACGAAGCGAATACGTTCTGGCCGTAAAGGGGGTAGTGCGGAATCGTCTCGCGGGAATGGAAAACCCGAACCTTCCAACGGGCGCTATCGAGGTAATGGCTGAAGAGCTTGAAATACTCAACGAATCAAAAACGCCTCCCTTTGTGCTCGATGACGATGCCGACATTTCTGAGACGATCCGTCTCAAGTACCGCTACCTGGACCTGCGCCGGGAGAAGGTTCAGAAGAACCTTCTCCTGAGGAGCACCGTCACTGCGGCGGCCCGTGCATACCTCAATGACCGGGGATTTATCGACGTGGAAACGCCCTTTCTCACCAAAAGCACACCCGAGGGAGCCCGGGATTACCTTGTCCCCAGCAGGATCAGTCCCGGCTCCTTTTACGCCCTGCCCCAGTCACCCCAATTGTTCAAACAGCTGCTTATGGTCTCCGGCTTCGACCGCTACTACCAGATCGTCAAATGCTTCAGGGACGAGGATCTCCGGGCTGACCGGCAACCTGAATTCACCCAGATCGATATGGAGATGTCCTTCATATCCGAAGACGATATCATGAATGTCACGGAAGGCCTCATGTCCCACATGTTCAAAGCCGGTATCGGTCTGGACGTGGTCACACCCTTTCCACGTCTCACCTGGAGCGACGCCATGGATCGATACGGCCGGGACAACCCGGACACCCGGTTCGGCCTGGAGCTTCATACTATAACGGATCTGGTTGAACACTGCGGATTCAAAGTCTTCTCGGACATGGCGGCCCGGGGAGGCGTTATAAAGGCACTGCGTCTCGCGGAAGGCAGGCGCCTTTCCCGAAAGGACCTGGATGAACTTCCCGGTTACGTGAGTGACTTCGGGGCCCGGGGTCTTGCCTGGGCCCGGGTGAATGAAAACGACTGGACCTCTCCGATCTTCAAGTTTCTGACTCCCGGGGAAGTAACGGCCGTCAATGAACGGATGGAGGCCTCACCGGGAGACCTGCTCTTCTTCGTGGCCGACACGGCAGGTGTGGCAAACGACGCCCTGGGCAACCTGCGGCTCCACCTGGCTCGGAAACTCGGTCTCATAGAGCCGGACAGCTTTTCCTTCACCTGGATAACGGAGTTCCCCATGTTCGAGTACAGCGACACGGAGAAACGGTTCATGGCCACCCATCTCCCCTTCACGGCTCCCGTCCCCGACGACACGCCGCTGCTCCTTGAAGACCCCGCACGGGTTCGCGCCCGCGCCTATGACCTGGTACTCAACGGCTCCGAAATAGGCGGTGGAAGCATTCGAATTCACAAGAGTGACGTGCAGGCCCTGGTATTCAAAGCCCTTCAACTGAGCGACGAAGAGACGCGGACCAAGTTCGGGTTCCTCATCGATGCCCTGGAATACGGCACCCCTCCACACGGAGGAATCGCCTTCGGCCTCGACAGGATTATCATGCTCATGGCCGGCGCCGAATCCATACGGGATGTCATCGCTTTCCCCAAGACGCAGAGAGCCACGTGCCTTCTCACCGACGCCCCGTCACCGGCGACGCTTGAACAGCTCATGGAACTGTCTCTTAGGGTCCTGTAGGCCGGTAACCTACTCGACAATCCATTGTTCGAAGGGTCGTTCTTTCGCGGGAAGTCTCGCGGGTGCCAGTTCGTTGATGAACCTCGAGGGGCTCAAGCGGCGGCCCCAGCCACCCCTTCCTGAATCGACAAGGGTGTGGCAGAGATACAGCTGGTCCTTGGCCCGGGTGGCGGCCACGTAAAAGAGGCGTCTTTCCTCGTCCACACCGCCCGGTTCCTTGAGTGCCCGCTCCAGGGGCATGGCTCCCTCGGAACAGCGGATCATGAAGACAACAGACCATTCCAGGCCCTTGGCCTGGTGGATGGTACTGAGGATCACCTTCTGCTCCGCCTGTTCCCGCCGACGCGACGCGTCGTCATCTTCGTTGAGGCCGGTCATGAGAGCGAGTTCGCTCAAAAAGGCTTCCAGGGACTCGAACTGTCGTGAAAAAGCGGCAAGTTGTTTCAGGTCCTCTTCCCGGGACTGGTAATTGTCGTAGCGTTCCCTGAGAAATCTCCTATATCCCCCTGCCAGGACACGGTCGATCACCCGTCGGGGATCATCGAACCCGGCGGTTTTGAAGACGTCATCCAGGATGGTTCTGAACTCCATCAGTCCCGGCTCGACGGCTTTTGACAGGCCGGCCTCCAGATCATCGGAAAAAATACGACGCCGGGGATCGTCGCTGTCGGCAATCAGCCTCCAGATCGCGTCGGCCCTGACTTTTCCGATGCCCCCATAGAGGACGAGGAGCCGTTTCCAGGCCGGTTCGTCGAAGGGATTCACGGCGATCCGCATGAACGCCGTTACATCCTTGACATGAGCCTGTTCGAAAAAACGTATGCCCGACCTGACAACGAAGGGAATGTCCCTGCGCACCAGCTCCATCTGCAGCTCCATGGAGTGGAAATGCGCCCGATAGAGAACGGCCATTTCATCCAGGGGAATTCCCTCATCGGCCATCTCCAGAATGCGCTGGGCCACGAAATCGGCCTGGTGCATTCCATCGGAAAGAGGCGCGTAGACAGGCCGCGCGCCCCCCTTTCTGACTGCCCGCAGCTTTTTTTGATACTGCTCCCGGTTATTCACGATGGAGAGGTTCGCCAGCTTCAGTATCGGGGGCGTACTCCGGTAATTGGTCTCGAGTTTGAAGACCCGTGCCTTCTTCCACATTTCAGGAAAGGTCATTATGTTCGTACAGTCGGCGCCTCGAAATGAGTAGATGCTCTGTGAATCATCGCCCACCACCATGATGTTCCCGTGGTGGGAGGCCGTCAGGTTCAGGATATCGGCCTGAATGCGATTCGTGTCCTGGTATTCGTCCACGAGGATATGTTCGAATGTGCGGGCATATTCCGCGTGGACATCCTCATGTTCCACCAGGAGGTCCCGCCACTTGAGCAGGAGATCGTCGAAATCCATGACGTTCAGCTCCTGCTTGCGGATACGGTATCGAAAGGCGACCTTCAGGATGTCGGTCATGAATGTGAAGGCTCCGGGATATCGTTTCCGGACGATGGTTTCCAGAGATGTGTCCGTGTTGGCGGCCAGGGAAATCATGTCCATCAGGACCGCCGCCGTGGGGAAGCGCTTACCTCTGGACGGAATACCTGATTCAACCACGGCGGAGGCCACCAACTGCCGGGCGTCCTCCCGGTCGAGAATGGAATAATTGCCGTCATAACCGACGCGACGGGCATGCCGTCGAAGAATCCGGTTTCCGATGTGATGGAAGGTTCCGCCCCAGACCATCCCGGCCCGGTCCCCCACCAGGCTCTCAACCCGGGTCAGCATTGACCGGGCGGCCTTGTTGGTGAAGGTGACCAGCAGGATCCTGTCGGGACGTACACCCTGCTCGATGAGCCAGGCCGTTCGATAGGTGAGCGCGCGGGTCTTTCCGCTTCCGGCACCGGCAATGACAAGCAGCGGTCCTGCATCGGCGGTCACCACGCGGTATTGCTCGCTGTTGAGTTCCTCCCTGTAATCGATCATAGGCGACGCGACGATTCTATGCCCTCAGGCTTTTCTTGATATCTTCCACCGTGTCCACGCTCTTGAGAGAACGGAAGTTCCTGAGCAGTCCTTCCTTCTCGTAAAAACCGATCAGGGGCGCCGTCTTGGCCGTATAGATTTCCAGCCGGTTCAGAATCGCCTCTTCTGTTTCGTCGTCTCTCTGAATCACGGGGCTGCCGCATATTTTGCAGGTGCCGTCCTCGGCGGGGGGATTGCTCCTGACATTGTAGATCTCCTGGCAGGAGGGGTTGGAACAGGTTCTGCGGGTCGTAAGGCGGTCAAGGACAACATCCCGGGGAACTTCAAGGTTCGCAACGAAGTCGAGGGAGATCGACAGCTTTTCCAGGAGTTCCTTCAGCGCCTCCGCCTGGGGAATCGTTCGGGGAAAGCCGTCCATTATAAAGCCTCCGGCACAGTCCGGCTCCTGAAGGCGCGCTTCCATGATTTTCATGATCAGAGAGTCGGGAACCAGATCGCCCCGCTCCATGTAACCCCGGGCTTCCTTCCCAAGGTCGCTTCCCGCTTTTACGGCGGCCCGGAGAATATCTCCCGTGGAAATCTGAACAGAACCGTCATAGTCCGCCAGCAGCTTCGCCACGGTCCCCTTGCCGGCTCCCGGCGCGCCCAGTAATATGATTCTCATTGCTTGTTCCTCCTGTGGCCGGCAACAGTGCCGGAATAGATTATCAAAGAATAGACGGGGGCGTCAGGCTTATAGGTCAAAGGTTTCCGCCGGTCAAGGAAAATGACCTCCCGCTCTTTAACCGCCTTCGATTCTCTCGGCCCGGACAGTATATTCATCGGCTCTCCGTGCTGTTCCGTTTTTACACTGATCTCCGCCAGGTTTCTCAACAACCCGGCTGCCGGGGCATGGTCGGGGCCGAAGGTGTCTTCGGCACAGGCCGACGCGTCGTCAGCCGGCTCCAGCGCCCGTTCGTGATCTCCCTGTCGGTACCGCTCGATGGCCTCCTGTGTTAACCTGTCCTACCGGCTTTTTATTTCCGTGGTCTCGCTCCCATGGTCCGGCACCGCTTCTTTCGCCATCACACACCGGAAGTACCACCGGAACATTTCACTTTCAATATTTTTTGCAGAAAACTGGATTTTCACGTACATTACGCATATTTTACAGGCATCATCAGATTTTTGAATCGTGTCATTCCGGGAAACATCGGGACTGGAAATTGTTCCTTACTACCGTCACTTCGCACGATGTCCCCCCCTGGCCGGCATGACGCAATCGACAGTTTTTCAAAGGCCCTGTCATCACAAGAGGAAGGACGATCGATGCTTTTTCATTACTGCCCCTCATGCGGGGGAAACCTCGAGGCGCGCGGGCGGCGGGATCGGAACAGACGCTCCTGCACCCGGTGCGGCCGGGTGTTTTACCGTAATCCCACCGTCGGCGTGGCTGTCGTTGTCGTCAGGGACGGGAAGATCCTGCTGGTACGACGCGTCGGTTCTTACGACGGCATGTGGTGTATACCCTGCGGCCACCTTGAATGGGATGAGGACGTACGCGCCGCGGCTGAACGGGAAGTGCTCGAAGAAACGGGGCTCATCGTCAAGGCCGGTCCGGTTTTCGCCGCTCATTCAAATTTTCATGACCGGGACCGTCAGACCACGGGTATCTGGTTCTGGGGGGAACTTGTGGGAGGTGAGCTGAAAGCCGGTTCCGACGCAAGCGAGGCCGCTTTTTTTTCACTGGATTCGATCCCGGACAACCTCGCCTTCCCCACAGACCGCCTGGTTCTGAAGCAACTTGAAAGGGCCCTTCATTCCGGACGGCTGGAGTGCTGGGTTGACCTGTCCATGACAATCAGCAGGGGACTCTTGTAACGGGTCTCCGCGGGACGCGCGAAGGAAGTCCACTCTGTCTATGGCCAATCCTGATGAACTTGTACGAAGTCGAAGAACATCCGATAGAGGACGGCTTTGTAAAAGCTCCCTGAGGCACGGCGCGCACACCCTGAAGAATGAGGCGTAGCGTACTGTGAGGTACGCCCGTACGAGGCCGTCAATCCCGGATGTGGGCCAGTTCTTTGTACAGCCGTCGTCCGATTCCGACGCCGCGGTCGATAAAATCAGGGCCGTAGGTCTTACCCGTCGCGGACCGGAAAGTGTCCCGGATCTTCTCGACACCTTCCAGCCCCGGCAGAAAGCGCTCCATCACCCGCGGCAGGGAAAGGGGACGAAGGGACAACATGTCCCACAGCATTTCGGTGAAATTGTCGGGACCCCACCGGAACTTGTCGGCATCGTACAGAGCATCCGATAGGAGCTGCGCCGCGGGATTCGCCAGAGACCGGCAGGGCCTGAAAGCCTCGTGATTTCTGATGGCTTCGGTGACGATGAGGATTTCATGCTCCGGAAGATCGAGGCCGGCAAGAACATTTCGCGCCTCCAGGGCTCCCCTGTGGGCGTGGTTTTTCTGTGACCGCGCGATATCATGAAGGAGTCCTGCCAGGTGCGCGAGAAAAACGAGACGGGTCAGTTCGGGCTCGGGGAGTCTATTCTGCCCCTCTACAATAATGATCGCCCCCGCGTCAATGGCCACCTTTTTTGCATGGACCACCCCATGCCCTCCAAACGTCTCCCTGCCCTCCAGGAGCCGCAGGCAGGAGCCCACTGTGTCGTTTTCTTCGAAGTGTCTGCAAGAGCGGGAACAGGCCGCCTCCTGCTCGCGGTAAAAAAGAGGGTCGCCAAAGCTCGAGGCAATGTCGAGGGCCATCTTACGGGCTTCCCGATATCTGGTATCGATCATCACCGGCTCCTCGAGGAAGGTGTCTATCTATGATAGCGGCTCGGCTTGAATGGTGTCAAGAAGGAATACGTGACACAGACAGGGCAGGATAGACGGAAACTATTGAAAGGGTTGCCGGAATCAAGTATGACGAGTTCGTAAAAGGTCCGAACGCTGCGTTGCATCTTCCGCCACTGCGTCGTACCCTGAAGTACGTCCATTCTTCAGGATGCGCCTGCCGCGTCCACGGACTTTCACGAAGCCGCCGCACGCTGCGGTTCCGGCGGCTTTTTGCGATTTCGTCACCTGTGGAAATGACGTTGACAGAAGGAGAATACAATGAAAACAAACGGTTTCAAGCTCATCCTTGAACGGCCCGTGGAGGAGCTCAAGACGCTGGCCCGGCTGTACAGGCATGAAAAAACGGGGGCCCGGCTACTTTCCCTGATCAACGATGACGAAAACAAGGTATTCGGCATCACCTTCAGGACTCCCCCTGAGGACTCCACGGGAGTCGCGCATATCCTGGAGCACTCGGTCCTCTGCGGATCGCGGAAATATCCGATCAAGGAACCTTTCGTAGAAATTCTGAAGGGATCCCTTCAGACGTTTCTCAACGCCTTCACCTATCCCGACAGGACCTGCTATCCGGTGGCAAGTCAGAACCTCCAGGATTTTTACAACCTCATCGACGTCTATCTGGACGCCGTTTTTCATCCCCGCATCACGCCGGCCGTTTTCCGACAGGAGGGATGGCATTACGCCCTCACCGACTCCGCTGACCCTCTTCGCTACCAGGGAGTGGTGTTCAGCGAGATGAAAGGCGTGTATTCATCACCCGATTCCATACTGGGTGAAACCATCCAGCATTCGTTGTTTCCCGATACTCCCTACGGCTTTGATTCGGGCGGCGATCCCGACGTGATTCCCTCACTGAGCTACGAACGGTTCCGTGATTTTCACAGGCGCTATTACCATCCGTCAAACGCCTTCATATTCTTTTCAGGAGACGACGACCCCGAAGAACGCCTGCGGATAATCGATGAATACCTCAGAGAGTTCGACTTTCTCGCGGTGGACTCCACCGTCTCGCTTCAGACGAAATTCAGTGAACCCCGGAGCGTAACGGCCTTCTTCGCCTCCGGAAGCGACGATTCCACCAGGGGAATGGTCTGCGTCAACTGGCTGCTTGATGAAACAACGGACCTTGACGGAAACATCGCGCTCAACGTACTCGCCGCGGTTCTGCTGGGAATGCCCGGCTCTCCACTCAGGAAGGCCCTTATCGAATCAAGCCTCGGAGAGGATATCGTGGGCGGCGGGCTCGAAGATCAACTGCGGCAGATGTCTTTTTCCGTGGGGCTGAAGGGCGTAGCGCTGGATACCGAGGGAGCGGCCGGGGCGGTGGAATCCCTTGTTCTGACAACGCTGTCCCGACTCTCCGACGGGGGTCTTGATCCAGAGGCGGTCGAAGCGGCCATGAACACCCTGGAATTCCGGCTCCGGGAAAACAACACCGGAAGCTACCCGCGAGGGCTGGTCCTCATGCTGCGGGCGCTTCCCCCCTGGCTTTACGGAAGCGATCCCCTGGCACCGCTCGCCTTCGAAGAGCCACTGGCGCGCCTGAAAGAACACATACGGGAGAACAACCGTTTTTTCGAATCCCTCATCCGTTCATCCCTGCTTGACAACCCTCACCGGACAACGGTAATCCTGAAGCCCGACCCGACCTTGGCCCGCCGTCGGGAGCAACGTGAACTGGAAGCACTGGCGGCCCGGAAACAGGCCATGACCCCCCGCCAGATAGAGGAAACAGTACGCGATACAACAGAGCTCCGGGAACTTCAGGAGAAGCCGGATTCTCCGGAAGCGCTCCGGACCATACCGACACTGGCCCTGGAAGACCTGGAGAAACAAAACCGGACGATTCCCCTGACTCCCCTGGAGCATCGCGCCAGCCCCATACTGTTTCACGATCTCTTTACGAGCGGCATCGTCTATATCGATGCCGTATTCGACCTTCAGGGGATTCCTCGGAAATATATCCCCTATGTGCCCCTTCTCAGCCGGGCCCTGCTCGAAATGGGAACGCTCAGGGAAGATTACGTGAAAGTCCTCCAGCGGATCGGCCGCACGACGGGGGGAATCAACACGTCCCTGCTCCTGTCCATGGTACGGGGATCACCTGTCCCCCTGGCCCGGTTCATTCTTCGGGGCAAGGGAACGCCGGCCCAGGCGGAAGACCTCCTGTCGATCATGAAAGAAGTCCTGACCACGGTACGTCTTGACAACCGTGAACGGTTCCGCCAGATGGTTCTCGAGGAAAAGGCCCGTCTCGAGCAGCGTCTCATCCCGGGCGGACACCAGGTAGTGGGGCTTCGCCTGCGGTCCCGTTTCAACGAAGCCGACCGCCTGTCAGAAGACATGGGAGGTGTGAGTTACCTCTTTTTCGTCCGCGCGCTGTCCCGGGCAGTAGAACGGAACTGGCCGTCGGTACTGGCTGCTCTCCGGGATATCAGGGAACTGATGATCCGGCGGGGGAACGTTCTGTTGAACGTGACCGTCGATGAGACGGGGTGGAAGCAGATCGAGTCTCTCCTCCACCGGTTCATCGACGGCATGCCCGATGGTGACGGACCGCGAAGTCGATGGCGCCGTCGCAAGCCCTTCCCGGAGGAAGGCCTCGTCGTTCCTTCACAGGTAAACTACGTGGGCAAGGGTGCCGATCTCTACCGTCTGGGCTACCGCTTCCACGGGTCAGCCGGAGTGATAACACGGTATCTCCGGAATTCCTGGCTCTGGGACCGCGTCAGGGTCCAGGGTGGGGCCTATGGCGCTTTCTGCTCCTTTGACCGTCTTTCCGGTGTGCTCGCCTTTCTGTCCTATCGAGACCCCAACCTGCTTCGCACGATCAGCGTCTTTGACGATGCCGCCCTGTTTCTGAAGAATCAGCCGCTGTCCCGTGAAGAGGTCACCAAAGCCGTGATCGGCGCCATTGGCGACATGGACAGCTACCAGTTCCCCGACACGAAAGGGTACGTCTCCATGGTCAGGTACCTGGCGGGCATCACCGACGAAGATCGCCAGGTCGTCCGCGATCAGGTTCTCTCCACCACGGCAGATGACTTCAGGGCCTTCGCGGACATAGTGTCGGAGGTTGCCCTGAAGGGACAGGTAACCGTCATGGGATCTGAAGATGCCCTGAAGAGGGCTCGGGAAGAGGGAGGGCCCGACCTGGAACTGCTGAACCTGTTCTGACCGGCCCGCGGGACCCAGTCCGCCCCCGAAGAGCCGCGCCGTTCAGGACGGCGGGATGAGGAAATCGTCATGGTCTGCCTTTGATAGACTCTATGAAGGTCCGCAGGGCCCCCATGTAGAGGGCGAAACCGACCATGAAGATCGAGTTGTGGTCGGCACCGGGAATCACGACGAGACGTTTGTTCCGGGCCGCGGACGCCTCGAGAAGGGCTTCTCCATCACTGACGGGGATGATGAAGTCATTCCGGGCGTGGATGATCAGCGTGGGAAGATCCGCGGAGCCGATCTTGTCCAGGTTACCGCAACCATTGTCCTCGGACAGCCCCAGTCCCTGGGGATCGGCGCCGATAAGCCGCAGAAGGGGCATGGTGCGGGCAAAACCGCTCTCGACGATGAGTCCCGCCAGTTTGCCGGTACGGCTCGATGCCAGTTCTATGGCCGGCGCGCTGCCCAGCGACCGCCCCATGACCACCAGCGGCCCCCGGTACCCCTGCACCTCGAGCCATGCCGTCATGTAATCCAACACCACGTGAGCGTCGCTCATCATGGCAGACACCGTGGGGTGTCCCGTCGAAAGACCGTATCCCCGGTAATCAACGGCGCAGAAATTCACGCCCGTCGAACCGAAGAGAGGCCCAATATCGTCATAATCCGCCACGATTTCCCCGTTTCCGTGAAAAAACAGGATGGTCGGCCCGTCAACATCCAGGTGATGGAAGCGGGCGGCTACCGATACCCTGTCTTCAACGGGAATCAGCAGGTCTTTCCCGGACTGTCCGGATAATCCGTACCTGATCTCGGGGCGGGGATGAAAGAGAACGGAGAGAATCTCCGGCCTGTCAAGAAGTGTGTAATCCCTGGGGGATGTATCGTTCATGGCACGCTCCTCAAAAGATGATAAGAGGGCGGACGATACCACAGATATTTCTTTTTTCCCACCTTCGTCGATCTCGTACAAAGCGCCCCGGCCCGCCTCCGGCGGGCCTGCATCATACAACTGACGTGCCGTAAGCGGGCATCGTTGAATATGGACGCACCGGCAAACCCGGAAAAGGAGACCGAATTGACACGGTCGACAGTGTGCCCCGGTCTTGAACCGGGCCTCGAATCAGGTGTTTTTTCTGCGGGCTATCCCCTTGACAATCCCTCATTTCGTCCCTAGTATACGAATATCGTAACCGATTTGAGCATGATGTTTTTTTTAAAAATAGGCTTGACTCAACGGTTGAGACAGCGTATAAAGCCACCTTCTTTGACATTGACAAGCGAACCGTCACGCGTGCCGCGGAACCGCTCCCTATCAAAACGTGCAAAAGCTGCTTGACAGGGGCCTTTTTTTGCGGTAAGAGTAAAGTTCGCTTCAACATGGTTCTTTTAAAACTGAATAGTGGGATAGCTAGCTTACGGGCCAAGTATTTCTTTGATAGAAACGGGATACCAATCCCGGAAGGATTTAAACTTGAGAGTTTGATCCTGGCTCAGAACTAACGCTAGCGGCGTGCCTAACACATGCAAGTCGTACGAGAAAGTTCCCTTCGGGGGATGAGTACAGTGGCGCACGGGTGAGTAACGCGTGGATAATCTGCCCTTCAGTCAGGAATAACCCACCGAAAGATGGGCTAATACCGGATAATACTGATGTGCCTCGGCATATCAGTCAAAGATGGCCTCTCCATGGAAGCTGTCGCTGAAGGATGAGTCTGCGTACCATTAGCTGGTTGGTAGGGTAATGGCCTACCAAGGTGACGATGGTTAGCTGGTCTGAGAGGGCGACCAGCCACACTGGAACTGAGACACGGTCCAGACTCCTACGGGAGGCAGCAGTGAGGAATATTGCGCAATGGGGGAAACCCTGACGCAGCAACGCCGCGTGAGTGAGGAAGGTCTTCGGATCGTAAAGCTCTGTCAGATGGGAAGAATGTTGAGAAGTTAACAGCTTCGATGCTTGACGGTACCATCAGAGGAAGCACCGGCAAACTCCGTGCCAGCAGCCGCGGTAATACGGGGGGTGCAAGCGTTGTTCGGAATCATTGGGCGTAAAGCGCGTGTAGGCGGCCGGATATGTCAGGTGTGAAAGTCCCGGGCTCAACCCGGGAAGTGCATTTGAAACTGTTCGGCTAGAGTTAGGGAGAGGAAAGTGGAATTCCTGGTGTAGAGGTGAAATTCGCAGATATCAGGAGGAACACCGGTGGCGAAGGCGGCTTTCTGGCCCTCTACTGACGCTGAGACGCGAAAGCGTGGGGAGCAAACAGGATTAGATACCCTGGTAGTCCACGCCGTAAACGATGTTCACTAGGTGTTGGGAGGATTGACCCTTTCAGTGCCGTAGCTAACGTATTAAGTGAACCGCCTGGGGAGTACGGTCGCAAGACTAAAACTCAAAGGAATTGACGGGGGCCCGCACAAGCGGTGGAGCATGTGGTTTAATTCGATGCAACGCGAAGAACCTTACCTGG